>Ga0180009_10000213_pt1 | contig 88775 bp, 97 predicted proteins | sample OS_PC_MetaG_FD_123537 | JGI IMG/M metagenome (GOLD analysis project Ga0180009, IMG submission 123537) | Groundwater microbial communities from the Aspo Hard Rock Laboratory (HRL) deep subsurface site, Sweden - OS_PC_MetaG | ecosystem: Environmental > Aquatic > Deep subsurface > Groundwater... | reverse complement strand
GGACTCGAATTTCGCCTTCTTCACCAGCTAGACTACGCCTTTGAGCCGCCTGTTCTGGAGAGAGTGAGGGATAAGAATCAGAAGAATTACTAGGTGACTCTGTTGTTGATTTTATGCTAGATTTTTTAGTAGGTGATTTCTCATCTTTGGCCCAGGCAAAGTCCAAACCCCAGAGCGTTGAAACAGGAACATAAACAAAGATGATTATACTTGAGATTATCTTCTTTATATTTATTTTATGAATCTTAGATACCATCAGCTTCCCTCGCCCGAGTTAGATATTGGACGCAATGGCGGATTAATTGGTTTATGTAAAATAAAGACCTTTGATTGTTTTGATACCACTGCGCCATTGCCATCGCGCACATTGGCTGTTATGATATGTACTTTACCTGCTTCCTCTGCGTTAATAGTCCAAGAAAAGATCCTTGAATGACTCCAGTCTTGCTTAATTTCACCATCAATAATAATTTGATATTCTAAAGTGTCTCCATCGCTATCAGAGGCAGCAACTTGAATGTCAAGTTGGTCTTCTGCATATACCTTACTCAGGTTCTCTGGTATAAGTATTAAAATTATCGGCTCTGAGAGATTAACTGTGATTCCATCACTCATGCCTACTTCACTTGAAATCCCAGCATTATTTTTTGCTATGACTTCAAAATAATAAGTTTGACCATGCTTAAGCCCTAGGCTAGTTAACGTTATTTCGGTATCTAGTCCAGCTGAAGTCCAGTCAACAATACCCGGTACTGAATAAAGATATTGGGCTATTTCCGATTCGGGATCTTCAGCTGACCAGCTGGCATGTAGGGTAGAGCTTGAAGTAGTGTAATCCCCATCATCGATTACCACTGGAGTGGTTGGCGGCGTTGAATCAAAACCAGGAATTGTCTGTGGATCGCTCATATAGCCTGAGGACAGCGCATAATTAGCGCTATTTGAAGATTGGCCACCAATAGCCTCGCCAATAATTGCAGTTAGGTTATATGTATCTAAGCGGTAGGTATTTCCCGCCCCAGAAACAATAGTTGATTTTTTAAGTTGAAAAACATCTGTGGTGGCCTGAATTATGTCCGTATCGCCTAAATCCTTTAAAATTTTTTCAATTTCAAAAGCCAGACTTGTCTGGACAATGCTGGTTAAGAAAAAAAAGATTAGAGCAAGACGTATTATTCTCATATTTCCATCATATAAGTTCTGACATTTAGTCAACTTGACATAATTTACAAGCTACATAAGCAGGAACATTACTTGCGCTTGAAATCGTATGACCGTGTCCTGCGCCTCCACCAGCCGAAGCTGTAATCAAAGAAGTTAATTCATTACCGGCATTGACAGTATGAGCTATATTTGTATTTGCTTCACCGGCGGTAGCCTCCTGCCTTGTAGTCATGGTATGTCTATGTGATGGAATTTCATTAACCGTCAACGTATGGTTTCCCGTTATCCCTCCATGATCATGGCTATCAGCGCCACCCCTAGCCCCTTGAGTAGCATTTACTCTTATAAATTTATCTGAATAGGCAGCAGTAACATCCGTAGTCCCTATAGGGCAGTCTCCAGATAGCATAAAAAATATGGCACCTGAAGGTAGAAGAATGCCATTTACAGCATTCTGTTGCAGAGCTCCTGTAAAATTAGAAATCCCTGAAAATGTCTTATTGCCCGTTATTATTTGCTCATCTGAAATTGTGACGATTTCTTCTTTCTGAATGCCTCCTACATTTTCAGCCTCTTCTGCTCTATAGGCATAAGGCACGCTGCTTATGCGCTGCCTAGGACTCATTTCTCCGTCAGAATTAACTTCTATTGAAAGCCAATAATCTGTATCAAATGGTATATCTAGAGGAGTTACTTGGCCTAATAATACAGCGAAATTGCCGCTTGAGACCTGAATATCTGTTTGAGTCTCGCTCCAAAGAAGATTACCGCCTCTTGCTGTATCATGCATTCTAAGGGTAAGACTATAACTACCATCCAAGGGCACATTATTACTATCAGTTAGATATCCTTGATAGCGCACAAGATGCGGGATGGCAGCAGAGCCTTCTAAGGTAAAAACATATAAAATTACTAAACAAGTTATAAGAACTATGAATGATTTACGCATTTTTATCCTCCTGCGATAGAAAGCCCTAATTCAACCTGGGGCCTATAGACTCTATATTTTATATCTAACTTATTGGCACCAAAATTAACAAGAAAACATAATGGGTATTTGCCGGTTTTAAAATAATTAAAAAGCCAAGCTTCAAATTTTTCAGGAATAGACGGCCGGGATTTAATTAGGGCCATAATCCTCTCATCAATTATAAAACCTGACATAAATATTTCGTTGTTATAATTAGTTTTAAGATCGTTACACCTTAGGAAAGATAGGCCTTTTAAGCTAAATTCTTTAGTCAGTAAGCTACAATACATTTCTTCATCTAAACCAAGACCGAGTACCTTGTAGGCTTCATAAAATGAGTCAATAACTTTATAAACTAACGTGCAGCAAGACATAGTATTTCCTACTATATCTTAACTTCTTTCTCGTAAGCAGATAGCACAATAGTTGAGATTTCTTGCTTTATTTCTTTGTTTAACGGCCGAATCGTATCGTACCACTGGTTATCTTTTCCCTGTTCTCTAGGCATTGAGACAAAAAGTCCTTTTTTGCCTTCAACGATTCGCAAGCCTTTTATTAATAGGCTTTCATCAATGCTTAGGTCTACAAATGCCTTGGTGTTTCCATCTCCATCAAGTTTATAAATTCTCTTCACGCAAAATTTAAGTGCTTTATCCATCTCTTTTTTCTCCTTTTTATAGTTAACTATTTAGCCTTGAAGCTTTCGCAGTCTTCTCTCTAGAGAAATAACCCCCTGTCAAAGCATCTAAGTCAGCAGTTAATTCTTCAATTCTTAATTCTTTTTCTATTTTTTTAAGTTCGTCTTCTGGAGGCGATTTGAGTAATGTAATCTGTAACCTACGTCTTTCAAAATACAGCCTATTTACCTCATCTAATATATCCTGGCGCAATTGCACCATAAGCCTGGAGCGGGTATCGATAGCTGTTTGATCTGAATTCCAGATTAAATCGCCAAAATCCCAGCTTAGACTTACGCCCCATGAAACCGTATCATCTCCTTTAAGTATGGCATCGGGAGTCTGTCCTGCATCCCAATGATAAAGATCAGTAACATACCTGTCAGCATCTAGTGTTAGTTTAGGCATCAGTGCTTTTTTTGAGACCTTCCTTCGCCAGTTATTAATCTTCTCAGGATGTACTTCTGCATATTCAATAGCTTGATTTTGAACTTCTAGAATTGTCGGTTCGTCGGCAAAATTTTTTAGTAAGACTCTTAATTTTTGATTACTATCAGCAAGACTTTTTATACTTGACTTAAATAATCCGTGGCTGGTGGCAACAAAAACATCCCCATTTGATTGATTTATTGCTATATCGTTTATACTATCATTGTCCAAGCCCTTATAAATTTTTTCCCAAATATTGTTTTTAAAGTTTAATTTAAACAGCCCATTAGCAGTTGCGGCGAAAAGCTCATTATCGCTAGATAAAATAAGTTTATTTATGGCTCTACTTAAAAGTCCTTGTCGAGGTAATCGTTGCCAGCTCTCAGCCTTAGCATCAGAGTGAAAAACTCCCTTTTTAGTAGCGAAATACAACGCCTGTCTATTTGAGCTGGAAATTATCGAGTTTATCAAATCTGAACTTGTATCTGATTCATCCTCTTCAGTTTCATCAGCGTCCAAATTTCTTATATAGTAAATTTTCTCCCAAGAATTTAACAGAACATCGGATTTGTAAAGTCCGCTTTCATTTGCAGCATAAATTACTCTATCAATAGGTTCTGATAAGGCACTAACTTGCAAAGAACCTAGGCTTGTTACGTTTCTCCATGTTTTACCAAAATCAGCTGAATCATATAGGCCGCTTTGCGTACCTATCAAAATTCTGTTTCCTGCTTCGCCAATAGCTAGGACATTCTCTCCTTTACCCTCTTTACCTGAATAGATAAGCCCCCAGTGTTCTGCACTACTAATTTTGCAAAATAATCCCTTATCTGTACCTGCGTATATATTATTACTTTTATCATAATATATACAATTTATGTATGCTTTAACAGAAGTAACAACCTGCCAGTTGACGCCATTATCCTGGCTTAGATATAGGAATCTATCTGTACCTGCATAAATCATGTTTGGATTAATTGGATTAATTTTTAAGGTAGTTATCAAATTTTCGCTGATGGCATCAATTTCATGAAATTCGTTTTGTTCAGGAATAATTCTTGGGCGGGCACTTGAGGCTTGAATATATAAAAATAAAAGCGCAACCAAAACAAATGTTATTGCAACTATTATACATATTAAGGTTTGCGCTTTCATTAAAAACAAGTATAACATAAATTTGATGATTTGTCAAATCATATTTTGCAAAAAATGCAAATAAATATATAATGATGTAACTATTTAAAAATATTAATGTTATAAATATATAATGAATACAATTTGCTAAAAGATTTGTATTTTATAAAATTATTTTTGATTTTTCAGCAAATTTTTCTTGACATATCTACCCATCTATGATAACCTTTAAATGGAAAATTAAGACCAGTTTAAAGATGGGGATTATCTGAAAAATTTATAATAAAAAGGTGGTCAATATGCAAATTGGTGAAAAAATTCGAGACTTAAGAAAAGCTAAGCATTTAACTTTGGAGGCATTATCTCAGGCTTCAAGAGTGGCTATTGCAACCATAAGCCGGATTGAAAATGGCAAAATGATGGGTACCTTAGATTCACACATGGCTATTGCTAAAGCGCTAGGGTTAAATTTACCTCAGCTCTATAGTGATATAGAGCCTGAAGTAAAAAAAGTGGAGTTTCAATCTGAGGGTGTACGTTCTGACGTCTTCCTCCATCCTGACAAAGCTTCATATGAGATTTTAACCACATCAGTTTTAAGCAAAAAAATGATGCCGATATTGCTTAAAATTGAAATTGGCGGTAAAACCACACTAGAACAGGCTAAATCTGGCACGGAAAAATTTATCTTTGTAATTTCAGGAAGCGTTGAAGTAGAAATTGAAAGCAAAAAGTACATATTAAATAATGGTGATTCTCTTTACTTTGATGGCGCTCTTCCCCACTTTTATAAAAATATAGGTAAAAACGAAACAAAAATTATATGCGTAACAACCCCGCCAATGCTATAAATGACAGGAGGAAATATGCGCAAGAAAATTCTAATTTGTGATGATGAAGAAGGCATTAGGGAATCTTTGAATTTGATCCTTGAGAAGGATTATGAATTAGTTTTTGCTGCTGATGGAGAGCAATGTTTGAATAACCTAAGGAATGATAAGAATATAGGACTTCTTCTACTTGATATTAAAATGCCTAAGACTACTGGCCTAGACATCCTTAAGGAAGCAAAATCTATCTCAGCCACCTTAAAGGTAATTATAGTAACTGGTTACAAAAGTGTTGAAACTGCTACTGAAGCAGCTAAACTCGGTGCGATTGACTATATTGTCAAGCCATTTGAGTCAAAGTCTATTTTAAAAAAGGTCAAAGAGGCCTACATATAATTTAGTATGTATAAGTATAGAAAACTAGACAATGTTGACACATTACTTCCTTATGTTATAATGAACACATATTGTGTTAAGATTATATCAATTTGTGCTCAAAAGGAGTTAATTTATGTTAACTAATTTTTTTTCATCCCATTCAAGAATTCAGGTTCTAAAACTGTTTATGCTTAATCCAAAAAACAGGTACTATCCTAGACAGATAGAGAAACTTTTAAAAATACCCTATACTGCTGTAAGACGTCAGCTTGACAATTTCGAAAAAGCAGGGCTTCTTAAGGCTAACACAGAAGCTAACAGGAAATATTACACAGTCAATAGTGAGTTCGCTTTATTTAAGGAATTAAAGAGTATAATTTTAAAAACAGTAGGCATCGGCAGTAAAATAAAAGAAAAATTGGTTAGTGAAAAGGAAGTAGAACTGGCTTTTATCTACGGCTCTTATGCTCAGAATGACGAAAACATTTCGAGTGACATTGATATCTTCATTATAGGGGAAATCAACTCAAGGAAACTACAGAATATCGTCTCTGTAATTCAAGATGAAACTGCTAGGGAAATAAATCAAGTAGTATATTCTAAGAAAGAATTTATTGAAAGAATAAAGAGAAAAGACCACTTTATCAATTCAGTTATAAGAGAGCCAAAAATCTTTATAAAAGGAATGGAAGATGACCTTAGAAAATTGGTTAAGCATAGGTAAATTAAAAAAACATACCACAAGCAAAGAAGAAATGGAAGCAATATTTGGTCTTATTAGAAGAGATCTAAAAGATGCTTCTTTAAGTGGACTTTCGCAGGATAGAAAATTTAATATTACCTATAATGCCGCTTTTCAAACAGCACTTGCCTTGCTTTTTTGTTACGGATATGTACCTGCCAGCGAATCACACCATTATATTACCTGGCAGGCTTTAAAAGAGATATTACCTAAAGACAAATCGGGACTTGTTAATTATTTTGACGGTTGCCGCAAAAAGCGCAATATTTCTGATTATGATAAAGCAGGAACCATTTCAGAAAAAGAGACAAAGGAATTATACGAAGAAACTAAGAATTTTGTTATTTTCATAAAGAAGGTAATTAAAGATAGCTTTCCTGAATATTTCTCCCCGTAATCTGCCCAAAGCAAAACCATGATATATGAGCTAATATTATTTGGAAGAAGCTCTTAATAAGACATAGGAACTCGGCGCAATAGACTATATTGTCAAACCATTTGAGTCAAAACAAATTGCAAAGAAGGTCAAAAACATCTTTTAACCCTTCCTTAAAATGATATACTACTCTATTTCAGCCCTGATAAACGCAATATTGATTGCTGTCGTTGGTTTCTACGTCTTTAATAAAGACAGGAAAAATATATTATACAAAAGATTTCTCTTATTCTGCATAAGCGTTGCGATATGGTGCTATACTTATTTTTTATGGTTGCTAGCAGATGATAAATCTACCGCGCTACTATACGCTCGTTCTTTATTTATAGGGTGTTCTTTTATTTACTCTACATACTTTCACTACATCACAACTTTTTTAGGATTAAATAAGCAAAAACGTAAATTTATATTTTATGCCTATTTATCTAGTTTTATACTTTTGGCTTCGGTTTTTACTCCATTGTTTATAAGTAGTGTAGACAAGCGACTTGTATTCAAATATTGGCCCTTACCAGGAATAGCCTTCCATCTTTTCACAGGTATTTTCTTCTTTTATATTCTTAGTAGTATTTATTTATTATTTAAAACATACCGCCATTCTTCAGGTGTAAAATATACCCAGTTAAAATATATTCTATTTGCAACCATTATAGGATTTGGCGGTGGTTCGACTAATTTTTTTCTTTTCTATAATATTCCTATTCCGCCAATAGGTAATGGGTTTGTTAGTATATATCCGATGGTTATGGCTTATGCAATAGCTAAACACCAATTTATGGATATAAAAGTAGCTATTAAAAAGAGTCTTGTTTATTCAACTTTACTCGCATTAATAACAGCAATTTATTTAGTTCTTGTTTTATTTATCGAAAAACTTTTTCGAGGTCTCTTAGGGTATACTTCCATAATTAATATATTTGCGATTTTTCTCATTGCTTTCTTCTTTGCGCCCTTGAAAAATAGAGTACAATATCTCATCGATAAGCGTTTCTTCAAAGGTACCCTCTCCTCATTAGCAGAGGAAAGAGAACGCCTCGAAGAGGAGCTGAAACGCTCAGAGCGCCTCAAGGCAGTAGCTACTCTGGCCGCCGGCATGGCTCATGAGATTAAAAATCCCTTAACCAGCATTAAAACCTTTACTGAATATCTAGAAAAAAACAAGGACAAGTCTGAATTTATTGCCAAATTTAGGAAAATCGTCGGCGCTGAAGTAGACAAGATTGATAATATTGTCCAACAACTCCTTGATTTTGCTAAACCAGCTCCACCTAAACTCAGAAAATGTGATATCCAACAACTACTTGATGAAATCCTCATCCTGCTAAGCAACGCCCTACTTAAACATAAAATAAAACTCGCCAAAGAATATAAAACCCAAGATCCTCAAATCCAAGTTGACTCAAATCAACTAAAACAAGCCTTTTTGAACATAATCCTAAATGCCATTGAGGCGATGCCAAATGGTGGGATATTAACCGTTACGACAAAGCAACAAAACAGCGAATTAATTGTCGCCATTAAAGATACGGGTAAAGGCATCTCAAAAGAATCACTCCCTCATATCTTTGACCCCTTTTATACTACTTCAGATAAAGGCACAGGCTTAGGACTATCCATTACTCATGGAATTATTACAGAGCATGGTGGAAGACTTGAGATTAAAAGTAAAGTTGGAATGGGAAGTAAGGTTGAGGTGAAGTTAAAAATATGAATTTATTATTTCTTAATTTAACAATTTCGCTTTCTTTAACATTCTTAACAACTTTCATAATTGGCTTATTCGTTTTTCTTAAAGATAGAAAAAATGCAGTTAACAGGACGTTCGCTTTATATTCTTTGAGCATAGCTTTTTGGAGTATTCTTGAGGTATTTTTAATTAGTGCTCATCATAAAGATTTTGCCTTGCATGTTGCTAGGATTGAAAAGGTTGGAATATTCTTTATCCCTACCTTTTTTCTTCATTTCATAATTTCCTTTTTAAAGATTAAAAAAAGTAAATTAGTTTTAATATTTTCCTATTTAATAAGTCTCATTTTTACAGGAATTTGTAATTCAAACTTATTGATAGCAGATGTTGTACCTAAATTTTACGTAAAATATCAGGTTATTCCGGGTCCAGCCTATATCTACGTCCTTTTATTTTTTACAAGTATCGTGGTTTATTGCCTCTATGAATTATTTTTAACATTAAGACGCTCAGAGGGTATTAAACGTTCCCAGCTTAACTATCTCTTTTGGGGCTCTTTAATAGGCTACATAGGAGGGGGCGCTAACTTTTTTCATGTATACAACATTGATATACCTATACTCAATCCTTTCGGCACCTATGCTGTGCCTGTTTATGTCTTTTTAGTTTCTTATGCAATATTTAGACACCAATTGTTGGATATACGATTAGTGCTTAGAAAGGGGTTGGCATACTCTATACTTCTAACTATAATTACAGCTCTCTACTTGGTTTTTATCTTGACCATTGGTGATATCTTCCAGAATTTATTTGGATATAAATCATTTTTGATAAATTTATTAGCCATATTTTCTTTTGCCATACTTTTTGCACCCCTCAAAAACGCTATCCAATCCTTCATTGATAAGCGCTTCTTCAAAGGCACCCTTGCCTCTCTTGCTGAGGAAAGAAGGCGTCTTGAAGAAGAACTCAGACGTTCTGACCACCTCAAAGCAGTAGCAACTCTTGCTGCAGGTATGGCGCACGAAATCAAGAATCCTTTGACTAGTATTAAGACTTTCACTGAATACCTTGAGGAAAACAAAGAAAAACCTAAATTCATCGCTAAATTCAAGAAAATCGTTGGTTCTGAAGTAGATAAAATTAATAGCATAGTTCATCAACTGCTAGATTTTTCAAAACCCACACCTTTAAAATTAAAGAAATGTAATATAAACCAGATCTTGGATGAAACGCTTGCCCTTCTAAGTAATGATCTGCTTAAACATAAAATCAGATTAATTAAAGATTATCGTTCTCAAGAATATTATATCCAAGCCGACTCCAACCAACTTAAACAAGCTTTTTTAAATATCTTTTTAAATTCGATCGAAGCAATGCTAAACGGCGGCGTTTTAACCGTCTCAACGAATCAACAAAACAGCAAATTAGCGGTAATTATTAAAGATACAGGAAAAGGCATTCCCGAGAAAGACCTCCCTCATATCTTTGATCCATTTTTTACGACTTCAGACAAAGGCACTGGTTTAGGCCTTTTGATTACACATGGTATCATTAAAGAACATGGGGGGAAGATTGAAATAAAGAGTAGGGTTGTGGTGGGGAGCAAAGTCAAGATTACATTAAAATTATAGAAAAAACAATTAATTTATTTTCTATTAGCTGTATATTCTCGTTAATTAAAAAAATCTTAGTGGCTATTAGACAAAATTAACACGAAGGATTTCAAATATTTACTGCAGAAATCACATTACAAGCATATAAATACAAGAACTAAATTATGAATATTTTACTAATTACTGGATTTTTTATCTCACTTACTTCTTTAATCCTCATGGTATTACTTAAGATTTATGGGAGAACTAAGATTCACAGAATCTGGTTCTTGATGAATCTTGTAGTATTTGTTTGGGGGTTGGGTTGTTTTTTTATTGGAAAATCAACATCACCTGCTGAATCCTACCTATGGTGGCGAATTGCAGTAGTAGGAGGTTTATTTATCGCTCCCTTTTTTTATCACACCACTTGTATTTTTGCTATGGTTAGACAACCAGTGCGTTTGGTAGCTTCATATATACAAGCTTCTCTATTTGCAATATTATCTCTTTTTACGGACGTTACTTTAAATAAATTAAGACTTTTATCTGGAGTTGCTTATTATCCCACAGGAAATTTAATGTTTTTTATAATGTTTCTTTGTTGGACCACTGTTATTCTTTTTGGTACTAAAGTTCTCATTAATCTATTAAAAAAATCCACTGGAAAGCTACATTTACAAACAAAATACCTTATAATTGCCTTTCTTACTGGGTTCATTGGGGGAGGCGCTACGCTGTTTCCAGTTTTTGATCTCCCTTATTCATTTATTTATCCCTTTGGTAATTTCGGTGTTGCTTTATATTCGATTATTGGTACTTATGCAATTCTGCGTCATAAATTAATGGACATTTCCTTAGTAGTTCAAAAAGGTTTTATTTATTCTGTTTTAATTACACTAATAACTACTATTTATCTACTTTCTGTTTTATTGGCGGAAAGAATTTTATTCCGTTTCGCTGGATATACTTCAATAGTTGCTTCAATTTTAGCTGCTTTTACCATTGCTCTTCTCTTCACCCCGCTCAAAAATACTATCCAAAACTTCATTGACAAACGCTTCTTCAAAGGCACCCTCTCCTCTCTCGCTGAAGAAAAGCAACGCCTCGAAGAGGAACTAAGACGCTCGGAACGTCTCAAAGCAGTAGCAACTCTTGCTGCAGGTATGGCGCACGAAATCAAAAACCCTCTAACCAGCATAAAGACTTTTACGGAGTATTTAGAAAGAAATAAAAATAAGCCTGAATTTATTGCTAAATTTAAAAAGATAGTCAGCTCAGAAGTAGATAGAATAGATAACATCGTCCACCAATTACTTGATTTTGCTAAACCCACTCCTCTTAAATTAAAGCCTTGCGATATCCACCAGCTCCTCGATGAAACTCTCCTTCTTTTAAGCAATGACCTTTTGAAACACAAAATCAAACTAATCAGAGAATACAATACCCTAAACTCTCAACTAAAGGCTGATTTTAATCAGCTAAAACAGGCCTTTTTAAATATCTTCCTAAATGCCATTGAGGCGATGCCAAACGGTGGGATATTAACTGTTACAATAAATCAGCAAAACAACGAATTAATTGTTGCCATTAAAGATATGGGTAAAGGCATCTCAAAAGAATCGCTTCTTCATATCTTTGACCCCTTCTTCACAACCTCAAGCAAAGGAACAGGTTTAGGTTTATCTATTACTCATGGAATTATTAAAGAGCATGGTGGAAGAATTAAGATTGAAAGTAAACTTGGGATAGGAAGTGAGGTTGAAATAAGGTTAATTATGCAACAGGCAACTCAATTATAAAAGTTGTACCTTTTTTATATGTAGATTCAACTGAAATCTTACCCTTATGGTTATTGGTGACGATTTTTTGTATAACAAAAAGCCCTAAGCCAGTGCCTTTTTTTGCTGACGCTTTAGTGGTAAAGAATGGGGTAAAGAGCTTATCAAAATCTTCCTTCTTTACACCCATTCCATTGTCTGATACTTTAATTTGTAATTTGTCATCCTTTTGTTGACCAAGAATATCAATTATTCCTTTATAATCATCTTGCCTTAACTCTTCTTTTCTTTGTTTAATAGCAAAATAGCCGTTATCGATTAAATTAAAAAAGACCTCTTGAAGCTGAGTAAGATTCCCCTTTATTTTAGGTAGATTCTTACTGTAACTACGCTTGATTTCTATCTCACTTAATTTGACCTTGTATTGTGCCATTTCTAAGGCTGCATCAACAATTGAATCCAAAGAAACTGATTCAAATCCTTGTTCTCCAGGTCTGGAATATTTAAGCAAACCCCTGACAATCTCTCCGCCTTTTTTTACGTTATCTTGTACCTTCTCTAATGCATGCTCGACCTGATTAAATACTTCTTCTATTTCCGCTGGAATCCTCCTTTTTTTAGTAATTTTTAAAGTATCAATTGTATCTCCTGCGATCATACTTAATGCCTGAAATCTATTATTTATTTGATGTGACAGACCATCTGCCATAGTTCCAACCGTAGCCATTTTTTCAGCTTGGAAAAGCTGTTCTTGTGTGCGTTGTACCTCTTCGTAAAATTGAGCATTTTCTATAGCCAGCGCTGCCTGATTAGCCAATGTAGTCAACACATTTAAGTCATCCTGAGTATACATCCTTCCGGTTTTTTTATCTCCTAAGGTTAAAAAGCCAAGAAGCGCATCTTCGACAAGACACGGAATAATCACTGATGCATTTAAATCTTTCATCACAAGCTCTAAATCGTTCATTTGAGAATAAGTAAGATTGAGAAACTTTAATTCTTCATAAACAATTGGACATTGCTCATTACCAAGATACTGGATAAGAGATTCATTGACATCCAGACTTACCCTATTCGAACTAATAAAACGAGTTGATTTTAGAGTATATTGATTTAAATTTTGATCAGACAAAAATACTTGAGCGTTGACTGTCTTAAGAGCTTTAGTTATAAAATGCACTATAAGACCAAGAAGTTTTCTCAGATTTCTAATTTGGACCATCCCTTGAGACGCTTTAAGTAATAGATTGTGGGCATGTCTCTCATCGGCCAAAAGTCTATTTAGTGCCTTCTGTTGTAAGTACATAAATAAGTAAGGACCAGTGGTAGCAAACAAAAGCAGAGCCAACATTGGAACCCAAGTCCAACCTTTACCAAAAATACTCATTAACCAATTTCTCCCCCAACCCGCTAGGCCAAAAGGAATGCCTAAGACTAAAGTATATACAACTCCAACAATCGCTCCTTTTGCAACAGCAACCCTGATATCCATAATGCGATATCTTAAAATAGCATAGGTTGCAATAAGCGGATAGAAGACCATTATAATATTGAAAGGAAAAACTTTTATGCCGTATGTAGGTAGAAAATGGGAGCAACCACCAATAAATGCTATAAAAATAGGAAAAAGTAAATATTTAAGTTGGTTTTGTCTAGCTCCAGTTGAATTGATATATTCTTTAACTAAAATAGTGAAGGCATACAAAATAGAACTAAACCAAAGCAAGGTCGCGATAACATAAATACTATTAACTGCCCTGACGTAATAAAAAGAGTTGAACATGAACTCAAGTTTATATCCCATCTTATTTGAAAAATTTAGAAAGATAAAAAATATTGGATCAACAATATAGAAAAAGTATAATATTTTTCTTTTCTTAATTGCGCATAATTCTAACACCGTATGTAAAAAGGCTATGGAGATAAACATAGCCCAGAAATGGCCAAATTTCCACCAGAAAATCGCCCCATTAATATCCAAAGTTTTATTGCCGACAAAAAATAAACTGAGGCCCCAAAATGCATTGGCAATATTAAATAAAACCCAATATTTATGAAGTTTTAGTTTACCAAAAATTGAAATTATAATGGCGAGAGTAAAGCAAGTAAAAAAGATTAAGCCACCAAATATTGATAATAGGCTTGGACTCATAAGTTTTTAGCTTTTTTAAATCTAAATTTTAAAAATTTCACCAAGAAGTATTTTTGCAGTTTCAATGCCGCTGTATGCGGCAGGGCTTACTCCGCTACTCCTGTTCAACCAATGCCCAGTTAAATACAAATTCTTTATTTTTGTTTTTTGTGAGAAATTGGGATCGCAAAATTGCGTTGTTGTATCTGCCCAGCCATACGCAGAACCTTTATAGTTCAACGTTGATTTAAATAGAGTAAAAGGAGTGGCAATGATTTTTATCTTTATATGCTCTGTAATATCTGGCAGTAATCTCTCAGCTAATTTTATCATTTTTCCACTAATTACATTTTTTTTATTTTCATTCCAAAATCTTTCATTTACAAAAGGCATATTAACAAATAGAAATAAAGACTCTTTTGTGCTCCTTTTATCTAAGAAAGAGTTATTCTTTACAGATGAACTGGTTATTCCAATGTAATCATACTCCTTATTCAATAGATTAGTATAAATTTTCTCAATATTATTATAATTATTATTTATAATCCAAATGTGTGATTTTAAATCAGGTAAATTATCCAGATCTTTACTGATTCCCAAATAAACTAAAAAAGCCGACAAAGACGTTTCTCTAGTATGTATTCTATTAGAAATTGTTTTAGGAACCTTCGTTGCATCGATAAGACTATGGAAAGTTTCATGAAGATCGCAAGCAGCTATAACAACTTTAGAAAAAATAGACTTTCCGCTTTCTAATATAACACCTCTAGCAATATTGTCTTCGAGTATAATTTTTTTTACCATTGTAGCTAAGGTAACGGTCCCTCCGAATTCAGAAAATTTATTTGCTAAAGCATTTGAAAATTTCTGCATACCACCTAATGGGTAATACCCTCCATCAAAAATAAAGTCTCTATAAAGTAAATATGCCGCAAGAGTTGATAATCGCGATGGAGGAACACCTGTATAACCTAATAATACAATAGATAATATAGTCTTTAATTCTTCATTAGTAAAATAGAAATCAAGGTTGTTCTTAAAAGAAGTGTTTCTCATTTTTGAAAGAGAAGTAATAGGAGAGAATAATATTTTTTCAAAAAATTTTTTTATAGCTTTTTCTTGTTTTGGAAAATACCTTTGCAGTTCCCCAATAGTTTTACCAACGCTACCATATAAGTTGACTTTATAATTTGGGGTTATTACAATATCTCTAATCTCATAATTAATAAATTCTAAATCATTTTTTAAGTCAAGTTCTTGAATAATTCTTTGCAAGCTACCGTCTTTACCACAACCGCTCAAAGAACAAACACAGGCATCAAAGAAAAAACCCTGTCTAACAAAAGAAGCACAATATCCTCCCGGACTTATATTTTTTTCCACAATTAAAGTGTTAACCCCTCTTTTTGCCAAATAACAACCACAGATAAGCCCACTAATGCCTCCACCAATAATCACTACGTCGTAATCACACTTATTAAAATTTTTCATTTTATCGTTTTTGCTTATAAAGCAACTTTTCCATTCGTTAATTTACCCTTTAACACAATATCAGAGAAAGAGGTGGCAGAAATTAGAGCACCCGGAATACCTGCGCCAGGAAAAGTTTTGGCGCCCACTAAAAACAAATTCTCTATAGGTGTCTTATTATGGAATCTTCTAAGAAGTGTTTGTTGAGGACTAGCTGCAATATCATAAATTGCTCCTTCTGTTGCATTAAGCCATTTTTCAAAAGAAACAGGAGTTAATACATTGCTAAGCTTTACTTTTTTTATAACCCAAAATTTCCTAATTTCTTTGATTACTAATTGAACGATTTCGCTCTTTAAATCTTCATATTCTTTCCTTCCATACAAATTTATAAATTTTTTCCATAAAATGTAATTTGCAGGCAGCCAACCAATATTAAAAATATAAATGTTCTCTGAATCAAAGTTATCAAAATTGCTTAAGCAATTGATATTTACTGATAACACTGGTTTAGTATACGACTGTGAATTAAATTTAAACAACATCTTTAGTCTTTTTTCTAAATCTATGCGGAGTGGCAGTACTATCGTCCCAACAGACAAAAAGTCTCGATTTAACTCTGCCTCAGCTATCAAATGGATTTGTATCGCAGAACAAGACATCTTTAATTCTACGGCTCTATTAATAAGATTTTGCGGTAAAAATCTTCTCTCGATTAATTCTAAAAATGTTTTTTTACTATCGATATTAGAGGCAATTTTTTTAGCGTAATATTCATTATTATTTTTATCTCTAACCCCGTAAGTTACCTTTTTACTATTTAAAAGAATTTTATCAACTTCCGTGTTATACAATATTCTCCCACCTAATTCTTCAAAATTCGAAGCCAATATAACTGGAATCCTTCCAAACCCCCCTTTTACAAAACAGCTTTTATCTGTATGATATGCCCCTAATAAACATATCATATACAACGCTGACACAGCACCTTTTTCTAATCCTAGGTAAAGCCAATAAACAGAAATAATTTCTTTCAACGCAGGGGAACTTATAAACCTATTTAAGAACTTTTCAAAAGTATAATTTCTGTATTTAAAAAGGTGCGGAAATAAAAATGGATACAAAAACAAAATAGACAAAGATGGATTAGAATAGCTTTTTACCGCTTCATGCTGCCATATTTTTGTTATTTCATTAAATAATTTTTTAATATTTTTATGCTCGGCAGGAAAATAAAGTTTTAATTCTTCGGCGTATTTACTAAAATCCCCGTAACAAAATATTGGTTTATTTTGATTTTTAGGTATATAAATAAAAGGTTTTTCTAATTCTAAAAATTCGAACCTTTCATTTATATTTAAATAATCAAAAATTCTATTTACAACCGCCCCTTCTCTAATACCACATAAAGAATGGGTTATGTCAATTGGATAACCATCTTTATAGAAAGTAGTTACAGCTCCACCTGGTACCTGATTTTTTTCTAAAATCAAGACTTTCATGCCATTTTTGGCAAGTATATTACCAGCAGTTAATCCGCCTATACCAGCGCCGATAATTATTACATCATATTCGTCTTTTTTCATAGTCAATCTATCTTCTTAAACACTGCTGCGGCGTTAAAGCCTGCAAATGCACAGCAGGTTTTCATTATTATATTAAGCTTGCTTTTTATTTCTGTTTTTACTAAAGAAATATTAAATTTTGGATCTGGCTTATCATAGTTTAGCGTTGCTGGTACTATGCCATTTTTGAGTGCCAACAAAAGGATCGCCGCCTCTAATAAAGCACTACCACCTAAATTATGTCCCACATAAGGTTTAAAGGTTGAAATTAAAGGTTTTTTTTGATTTGTTTCAAAAACATCGGTTATTGCCTTAGCTTCATAATAATCAATCGGCTGAGATCCTACACCATGCGGACAAAGAAAGTCTATCTTTTCTTTATCAATGCCACTATTTTTTAGTGCTTTTGAAATTGCTTTTTGATATGAGTTCCCTCCTATTTGGGGAACAGTAATCTTCCAGCCTTCAAGATCAAAACCCCCGCCTAGATATTCGGCGTATATTTGTGCCTTACGTTTTCTAGCATGTTCTAAATCTTCTATTGCAATGGCTGCACCACCATCGCCAAAAACAAGACCGTTACTATCTTTACAAAATGGCCTAACCATTCCGTCAGGAGAATATATTCCTAACTCATGAAACCACAAGTACTTATATATATCAGGATAGTCTGAAGCTGCTATAATAACAGCTTTGGCTTGGTTATTTCTTATTATTTGACTTGCTGCTTCAATGGCGTATAAACCTGAAGCACAGGCATTATTAATAAATAATGAATAATTATGAATATTAAAGACTCTAGCAATGTGGAATAAATCTGCGAAGGTTTGAATATCGTATCCGCTTTTCAGGAAAGCGCGATAAAACTTATCAAAAAAAACCTTTTTAGAAATATCCTTTTTTCTTTTATTTATTAGCATTTCGTAAGCGAGATCACTTACCTTAAAACCAAATGGCATTAGTCCAAGATTTTCGTGAGCCAATACCAGGCTGATGTTATTATCCTTGCGATTATACTCTAGCCCGCTGTCATCCAAGGCCAGCTTAATAGCAGCGATAAGATAATTTAAATCAATTATTTCTTCGCCCTCCTTCCATTCTTTAATATCATTTAATTTGTCTTTATCTATTCCAAAATCTGAAATATCAAAATTTTCAACTTTATGAAAATAGAATTGATCCCAAATCTCACCATCAAGAGTGCATTTCTCAAGCTTTAGATTAGTTCTTTGCTGGAGAATGCCCTGCCAAAGTTTATCTTTGCCTATTCCAATAGAGCTTATGGGACCTATACCGGTTATAACAATTCTCTTATCAGGCATAGCTTATACTTTATTTTTTTTCTCTAGAGCTTCTTTTAAGACTTTAAGTGCTTCTGCAATAGTAGTAATTTGAGGAATCTGTTCATCTCTGATAGAGACCTTGAACTTCCGCTCAATCGCAACTGAAATCTCGATTGCTTTAATCGAATCAACGCCTAAATCCTTCCAAAAATTTGCATCTGGCTTTAATTCTTTAGTATCTCTACCAGTGACATTAGCGACTAATTCTATTAATTCTTGTTTAAGCTTATCAAGCATTTCTTCTGGCATGTAGACATCATCTCCTTTTGTATTTCTTTATTGCAAGTGAAGAATTATTGCCACCAAAGGCAAAACCATTATTCAAGGCAACATCTACTCTTTGTTTTCTTGCGGCATTAGGAACGCAATCGATATCACACTCAGGATCAGGCGTCTCAAAGTTTATTGTCGGAGCAATTACGTTATTTTCTACGCTTAAACAACAGACAATTGCTGAAATTGCAGAAGCCGCACCCATGGTATGACCCAACATTGACTTTATGGCGCTAACCGCTACCTTTCTGCCGTTGAAAACTTTTTTTATCGCTGCTGACTCTACTCTATCGTTATGCTTTGTGCCTGTTCCATGAGCACTTATATAATCTACATCATCAGGGGTTAAATCTGACTCTTTTAGTGTATTAATCATACAATCGACTATTCCTTCAACCTGAGGATTTGTCATATGAAAAGCATCACAGCTTAAACCATAACCTAATATTTCAGCATAAATAAGCGCATTTCTTTTAAGGGCACTCTCTAGGGTTTCCAATATTAGCATACCTGCCCCCTCACCTACTATCATACCTTTTCTATTCTTATCAAATGGCTGACATTTTTCAGGTGCTACAGCTCGTACTTGATTAAAGCCAGTAAAGGAAAGATAGGAAAATGCATCTGAGCCACCCACAATAACTAAATCTGCCTTATCCAATTGCAAGAGATCAAAACCATAACCTATGCCATAATTACCAGCTGCACAAGCAGTAGTAAAAATGCGATTTATGCCCTTTGTTTTTAATTCAATTGCCATGCTAGAAGAAATATTATTTACAGGATATTGCATTATAGACCACTTTTCCACTTTATCGTGTCCATGTTTTGTCCAAATAATATCCATTTCTTCTATTTCCTGGGCCTCGCCACCAGTTGTACCAATGCAGATTGCTATACGTAGAGATCCAAGTCTATTAGCATTTAATTTGGCGTCGTCCAAGGCTAATTTTGCCGCAGCAATAGCAAGACGCGAAGCCCTACCCATCAATTTTATCTTGTTTTTGCTCATGAATGATTCACAATTAAAGTCTTTAATCTCACCACCAAAATGAGTAAATTGATTCGTGGTATCAAATGACTCAACCAATGATATACCGGATTTGCCTTTAATTAAATTGTCCCAAAAGACATCTTTACCGATGCCAATTGATGAAACGACTCCTAGACCTGTTACTACTACCCTTTTCTTTTTCATTTTTTAACTGCAAATACTAACTCAGCCTCTGCTATCTGCTTATCTTTAACAAATGCTTTTGTACTAATAAAAGCGCCCGTTGGCAATAATTTTACTGTTTCTGCTTCAAGGCTTAGCTGATCTCCCGGAAAAACAGGATGTATAAAACGAGCCTTTATTGAACCTAAATAATAATTTGGAACATTTACTAGCTCATCCTCATATCCGCTGTGATAAAGCACAATGGAAGCCTGGGCCATGGCTTCAACAATTGAGGTGCCGGGCATTATAGGATTTCCAGGAAAATGACCCTGCAAAAAACTATCATTAATACTTACATTTTTAATCGCCACGACGCGTTTTCCTGGCTCCAACTCTATTACCCTATCAATTAAGAGCATTGGATGTCTATGTGGCAGAACCTTTTTTATTTGATCTATATCAAGTGTCTTCATTTTAGTTTTCCTATTATTACCACTGTATTTGCCCCGTTAGGGCCAAAGGCATTAATCATTATTCTGTTTAATTTATTCTTTCTACTTTTATTTGTTACGTAATTAAGATTGCAATCAGGATCTTTTTCCTGGTAATTTATAGTTGGCGGAATAAGGTCTTTGTTTAGAGCGCCGATAGCTGCAACTGTAGATAATCCACCTGAGGCACTAAATGTTTCACCTAAGATAGACTTAGGGGCAGTGATGCAAACCTCATCAGCAAAGTTACCGAAGACATCTTTAATAGCCTTTGTTTCAATTCGATCGGCGTCTTTAGTTGAGTTTGCATTTGCGAAAATGCAATCTATGTCTTCGGGTTTCAAATTTGCATCCGCTAGCGCCAATTGCATTGCCTTTACCATACCTTCGCCCTTTGGATTGAATCTGTAGAATTTAATCGGGTCAAAGCAAGAACCGATACCAAGAACTTGGGCATAAATATTAGCCTTACGCTTTTTTGCAGAATCCAGTTCTTCTAAAATAAGAACAGTTGAGCCTTCAGAAAAAATAATGCCGTTTCTTCTTTTATCAAAAGGACAAGATAAAGGCTCGGGGTCACCGTTAAGACCAGATAGATAATTGAGCTTATAAAATCCAAGAAAGGTCTGAATGCAAAAATCTTCTACTGCACCCGTAACAACTGTATTTGTTCTTCCTAGATTTATAAAATCGCGCGCATAATCTAATGCGTCTAGGGCGGCACACATTCCTGTTGAAATTGTAGAATTAAAGCCTTTGATTTTAAATCTAATACCTATACGGCTTGCAGGAGAATTACCAACAGTGCTCGGGAAGACTGACGGATTAACATATCTGGGACCTTCCCTTAAAGATTCTTTGTCAAATTCTGAAATACTATGAAGACTCCCAAATGTCGTGCCCACAGAAACTCCAATCTGTTTAGTATTAGTTTCATTTATATCTAATTTGGCATCGTCAATAGCAAGTTTTACAGCTGAGCTTAATAGAAGTGTCGCCCTGTCTAAATCCATTATGTTTTGAGTGTTCAATATTTGTTTAGGATTAAAATTGCTTATTTCGCCGCCAATTTTAACCTTTAGGTCTGAGGTATCAAACAGAGTAATGGGCTTAAATCCGGATTTCCCGTCCATAATGGATTGCCAGTATTCGTCTTTACCTATTCCAATAGGCGAGATGACGCCAATTCCGGTTATAACAGTTCTGCTCTTTTTCAAGTTGCTAGGCCTCCATCAACAATAAAAGTTTGGCCGGTTATGTAATCAGCTAAATCAGAAATTAAGAATTTGACTACTTTAGCTACCTCTTCAGGATTTCCAAACCTTCCTAAAGGAATTCGTTCTAGCTCCTTGTCTTTCATGGTTTCATTCAAACTAGACAACATATCCGTTTTGATAAACCCAGGAGCAACTGCATTTACCCTTATGTTGTAAGGTGCCACCTCTTGAGCCAATGCCTTTGTAAAGCCTAATATAGCAGCCTTAGCAGCCGAATAATTCGTCTGCTTTGCTATACCCCTAATACCGCTCACTGAACTTATATTAACTATTACACCAGATTTTCTTTTTAAAAAATCCACTATAATTGAACGAGTAATATTAAAGACTCCTCCTAAATCAACCCTTATTACCTTTTGCCAATCTTCTTGCTCCATAAACGCCAAGGCCTTATCGTTAATGATACCGGCATTATTAACCAAGATATCTATGGAATCGAAATCTTTTTTAATGTCATCGACCCATTTCTTAACACTCTGGAGGTCTTCGATGTTAACTTCGTATCCTTTTACCTTAACCTCATCTGATGATAACTCTATCTCAATCTCTTTAGCCAAATCTCTGCTTTTTAGATAGTTAAATGCTATGTTAACTCCCTCTCTGGCAAGTTCATTGACTATTGCTCTGCCAATGCCTCTCGTACCTCCAGTAACGATGGCTGTTTTATTCTTACCCTTCATTTTATGACTCCTCGCATTTTTTTGTTAATCCACTCATCAAGAAATCGTTTTGAAAAGCGCCAGTCGCCCCCTAATTTAAATGCCGGGATTCTACGCTCCCGGGCATACTTCTTTACAGTAAAAGGGTGAAGCTTTAAAATTCTAGCTACTTCCTTTGTGGTTAATATATCACTATCTATCATTTTGCAATTGATGAAAAAACATGCTAAATATTAACTATTGTCAATCGTTGCTATTCGTTGTTTTACGGAATTATTAATATAGCATTGTTGTTAAATGTTGTCAAGCGTTATTTTATGGAGACATAGATAGTCATGGGTAAGATGATATAGATTATCCTAGATTAAGAATTAGAGAGGTCTGAAGGATTGGCAGGAAATTAGAAGGTTAAAGACGTGGCTTTACTCCTTAATCTCAGCAAGGGCATCGCCGACATTAACAGTATCGCCTTCTTGAACTAAGATTTTCGAAAGTGTACCGCTGGCAGAAGAAGGAACATTAAACGTTGCCTTATCTGTTGCTGCTTCAACTAAGTCCTCTCCTTCTTTAACTGCCTCACCTTCTTTAATATGCCAGAAGGTTACTATTGCCTTGGTAATACCTTCACCCAGTTCTGGTAAGATTACTTGTTTCATTCTTTACTCCTTTATTTCTTTCTGTTTTGATATTTAAATTAAAAACTTTACAAAAATTATCCATTAGTTTATGTTTAAATACGTTGAAATCAACACTATATCCTAACTCTTTAGCCACTGAAGTCATTTCAACATCCATTCCACAAGGCCGAATATAGGAAAATATCTTTAGATTATTATTTACATTAATAGTTAAGCCGTGATATGTAATCCAATGACTAATGCCGATGCCGATAGAGGCAATCTTTTTACTTCCAGCCCATACGCCTCTTTTATCCTGCACAACGTGTGCCCTTAGGCTAAATTCCCTAAGCGTATTGAGTATAACATGTTGAAGATTATTTAAAAAAACATGGATGTCCTGGTGTTTTCTCATCTTTAAATCAAAAACAGGATATATCGTCAACTGCCCTAATTCATGAGCCGTAATATCTCCCCCGCGATCAATCTTAAAAAAATCAACGCCCTTTGCATTTAAGCTATTTGGATCACACAAGAGGTTATTGATATTTCCAGATCTTCCAAGGGTAATAACAGGAAAATGTTCACAGATAATCAAGGCCTCGTTAGATAATCCAAGCTTTAATTCCTCAAGGGACCTTTTTTGTAAATGGTAGGCTTTTTTATAGGAAATCTTTCCAAGATCGATTATATCACAGTCAAATGTCATTTTTTCTGTGGCTTGCTTCGAGTGCACTAATGCGGTAATTTTTTGGTAAGCTCCTTGATTGTCTGCGCAGTAAGCCTTAATGTTTCCTCTTCTTCTTTATTTAAAGCTAGGGTGATTATTTCCTCGATACCTGATTTTCCTATCTTTGCAGGTACACCCAAACAGATATCAGAGATGCCGTATTCACCTTTAAGATATGCGGCTGCACAAATAATCTTTTTTTCATCTTTAGCAATTGCTTTAACAATTTCAAATATAGCTGCCGAAGGCGCAAAATAGGCACTGCCGCTACCATAAAGAGAGACAATCTCTGCGCCTCTTTCAACTGTCAAGTCAGATATTGTTTTAATCTCTTCTTTTGTTGCAGACTCTGCCAAAGACACATCTTTAACATAAGTCAACCTATCCAACGGCAGCATACCTCTTCCGTGGCTGGCGATGACCTGGGCATTAATGTCATTAATATTCTTATCAAACTTTGAAGCTATTAAGTTCGCAAAACGGGCTGAATCCAAACTATTTCCCATTCCGATTAATCGCTTTGAGTCAATCTGGGTGAGTTTTTTAAAATAATAAACCATTAAATCCAATGGATTTGTAACTATAATTACGATTGCATCTTTAAGCTTAGATTTTATTTTTGTCGCAATCTCTTTAATTAAATTAGCGTTTTTGGCTATCAGGTCTTCCCTGCTCATGCCAGCTCGACGAGGAAAACCTGCGGTAATAACGATAATTTCACTTTTTTCTACTTGATTGATATCAGATGTGGCAATGATTTTTTGGGGGGATTTGGAAAAATAAAGACTATCGGAAATATCTGCGGCCTTGGCCTTGGCAATATCCTCTTTAATATCAATTAGGGTTACATCTGCCAGGTGAGAATCTATAATGCGGCTTGCAAGCAGTCCCCCGACATTACCAGCGCCAATTATGCTAACTTTCATTTTTATAATTCCTTGATAATCGCCTCGGCCATCTCGCTGGTGCCTACTGCAGTGGGATCATTGCGGTCAGGCTTCAAATCATAGGTTACAGACTTACCTTCTTTTACTACCTTGATTAATGCATTCTTTAATCGTTGACTTGCTTGTTTTTCATTTAGATAATCTAGCATCATTACTGCAGATAGTATTGTTGCCGCAGGATTTACCTTGTTCTTCCCAGTATACTTCGGAGCTGCGCCGTGAACAGGTTCAAATAACGCTAATTCATCTCCAATATTTGCACCCGGGGCCACCCCTAAACCTCCTACTAAGCCAGCGCAAAGATCAGAGATTATATCTCCATAAAGATTAGGCAGTGCCAAGCAATCAAAATTCGTGGGCCGAAGCACAAGCTGCATTGATAAATTATCTACTATGGTCTCCTCAAAATCAATTTTCCCTTTGTATTTAGAAGCGATCTGGCGGCCGCATTCCAGAAACAATCCATCAGAATACTTCATAATATTGGCTTTATGAACTGCTGTAATTTTTTTCCTTTTATGTGCAATTGCATATTCAAAGGCAAAGGTAAATAATCTTTTTGAAGCTGATTCAGAAATTGGCTTTAGAGAAATCGCAGAATCAGACTTTATATCCCTGCCAGTTGTCTTTTTCGTAAGATTGATAAGCCCTTTTACCTCTTTTGAGCCTTTCTCAAATTCAATTCCGGCATATAGATCTTCTGTATTCTCCCTGAATATTAATATATCAATGTCAGGATTAATGCTTCTTATTCCAGGATATGCCTTGGCAGGACGCAGGCAGACAAACAAATCCAGTTTTTGACGCAACTGAACATTAACAGAACGATATCCGCCTGCAACTGGAGTGATAATCGGCCCTTTAAGGGCAACTTTGTTCTTTCTGATGGAATCTAGAACCTCTTGAGGTAGAATCTCGCCCTTCTCTTTTAAGGTAACGCTGCCGGCATTCTTTATTTCCCAATCTATCTTTACACCGGTTGCATCCACGCATTTTCTCGCAGCAGCGGCAACTTCAGGTCCAATGCCATCACCAGGAATTAAGGTAACTTTGTGTGTACTCATTTTAATTTTATTGTCCCGTACTTTTTGAAATGGTTGACTATTCCTCCATCTGCAATTAGTCTCTGCATAAATGCAGGAAGAGGCCTAATGTTTATTATAGACTCTGTCTTAATATTGCGAATAACGCCTTTATCAAAGTCCAATTGCAACTGATCATTATCCTTAATTGCCGAGGTATCAGCCTCAATTAAAGGCAAGCCAATATTAAAAGAATTTCGATAGAAAATTCTTGCAAAATTCTTAGCAATAAGGGCAATAACGCCAGCTTCTTTAATAACTAAAGGGGCCTGTTCCCGAGAAGAGCCCATACCAAAGTTCTCACCCGCAACCAGGATTGTTGAACCTGGGGTTATCTTATTTATAAAATCAGGATCAAGGTCTTCCATTAAATGCTGTGAAAGTTTCTTTATATCTGTAATTTGAAATTTGTATCTTCCAGATATAATCGTATCCGTGTTGATATTATCACCTAATTTAATTACTTTTCCGACTAGTTTCATCAGAGATATTATAGGCTCTTAAATTCAGCTGGATTTTTTACCTTACTTAGAGCAACCTCTTCTGTGATCAAACCCTGGGTATATAATTCCTTCAATGATGTTTCCATCAATTTCATTCCGAATTGTTTTCCTGTCTGCATTAATGTCGGGATCTGCTCAATCTCTTGTTCTCTAATCAGGTTTCGTATTCCAGGTGTGCCGACCATAATCTCAGTTGCTGCTACTCTTCCCTGACCAGTCGCACGCGACAGGAGCAGCTGTGAGACAACACCTTGCAAGCAGTCAGCCAACTGCAATTTGACCTGTTGCTGCTGATGTGGAGGAAAAACATCAATGATTCTTTCGATTGTCTGAGGCGCATCAGGAGTATGCAATGTTGTTAAAACCAAATGACCTGTTTCTGCAGCAGTTAGGGCTGTGGAAATTGTTTCAAGATCCCTCATCTCCCCTACCACAATAACGTCAGGATCTTGACGCAAGGAGTGCTTTAGCGCCTCTGAGAACGAATGGGTATCAGCAAAGACCTCACGTTGTTTAATAACACTTTTCTTGTTATGATGTATATATTCAATTGGGTCTTCAATAGAAATTATCATATCCTGCCTTTCTTCGTTTATCAAATCCACCATTGCCGCCAGGGTTGTGGTCTTACCTACACCCGTAGGGCCAGTAATCAAAACTAGACCGTTTGGCCTTCTTGCTAAGGCAGCAAGTATCTTAGGTAGACCCAATTCTTCCAGCGTGGGAATCAATAAAGGTATTCTTCTAAAGGCGGCCTCAACCGCACCCTTTTGAACATGGACATTAACTCGGAAACGATCGATGCCAGGTAAGGATAGAGATAAATCTAGTTCCCATTGCTTTTCAAATTTTTCTTTTTGTGCATCATTTAAGATGCTGTAGATCATTTTCTTTAATTTCTCTCGGTTTAGTTCTTCACGCTTAGTATAGATTAACTTTCCATCAATACGCAAAATTGGAGGCATATTCTCTGTTAAGTGCAAATCAGAGGCCTTGCTTTTGATTGTTAGCATTAGAAGTTCTCTTAAGTCCATAATCTTCTCCTTTTAATTTTTTAATGACAACTAAATGTATATTATTATACCATTTTTATCTGAAAAACATATTCCCTATCAAGTTTAACAGCGATAGCCTTATAGAGAACAAAATCATAAAACAAAAACGCCTTAATCTAATTATCCTTAAAGATGAAGGATTACTTCACTTACAAAAAATTATTTGATAGCTCTGTTTGCTTGTCTCTTGATCCAATCTTTTACTTCTGCTTTATTTAAATAATAAAAGGAATACATACTCGCTACCATTAAAACTATATTAAATGCTATTGGACTATTAAAACCTAATGTTGCTGAAATAGTTATTATACTAAGTAGTCCATAAAATATATATGTTACAGACAAAATTAATAGTAATTTTCTTGCCCACTCTTTAATTCGTAGCAGCCCTCTTGCAGATACTAAAGTAGCAATACTTAAAATTCCCAAAGGTAAAACTCCTGAAATAAAAGCTGTAATCCTATATTGCAAATCATGTTTATTGATAATTGTCCAAATGGTCATCGGTAGTGTCAATAGATATAAAATAGCAATTATTGAATAAAAGGTAGAAATAAATGAAATTGCCTTCGGTATCACTGATTCTTTGTACAACATAAACCCCTCCTTATTTATTTTATTTCAGGATAAAAAGTTGCTTTACCCACGGCTCGTAAATAATCAATTAAATTCCAGCCCATATAATTCACTGTATGAGCAGAATATTTAATCGTATACACTGTAGATTCTTCGACAGCTGCCTCGGCTAACTTAGCGGTTGCATGTGCGCCAAGATAAGGACTCTGCGATACTATCTGCCAATATACAAAGTTCTTCGTCATATTATCGCGAAATTCATAGTAGGCATTAGTTAATCCTTGAATATAAAATTTATAATGAGGGTAGTTATATTGCCAGTAATAATATGAAAATCTGTCCAGCCATGATCTCTGTCTATAAAATCCAAATGGGTCAATAAAATTTATAGGATTATTGGATACGCAAGGATATAAATTTAATGTCTGTGGAGATATCATTATACCACTTACTGGATCCTCCTGTAGGAATCTCCCGATAGCTGCATCATAATACCTTGCCCGGTAGTAATAGAGTCCACTTTCAAGATCAAGCTCTCTCCCTGTATACGTGTAAGGATTTATCAAAGAGCCAGTCTTAGCCTTGATATTTCCAAAAGAATCATAAAGATATGTCGGGACCACTATACCTGTACTATCAGTAAGCTCAGTAATTGACCCTAGACCATCTACATGGTACCAATAAACCCCTCCTCCTCTTTCCACCCTCAAAGGCTCATCAATACCTGGACCATGGAGGTATTTGGCTCGGAGAGTATTGATTCCATCGTATTCTGCAATAATGTCTTCATTATCATAGACGTATCTAGTAATAGTGCCATTGACATTCTTCTCGATTCTTCTGCCTAAGCCGTCATAGGTATATTGAGCAGATGTTAGGTTTGGAAAATTTATCCTAATCAACTGATTTTCAAGGTTGTAAGTATATGTTGTTATCTGTAAGGTAGATTTGTTAGTTTTAGAAGTTAGGTTTCCATTATCATCATAACTATAAGTATATTCATCATCTTCTAAGAGTCTGTTGGCATCATCGTAGGTATAATTTGTTGGATTACGGTTGCCTACTGAGTCATAGGCATAGTTTTCAGCTGGATTCTCAGGTTGAGGATGACTAGCATTAGTTAAGCGATAAATGTCATCATAGGTGTAGTTGTGAGTGCCATCACTATCAGTCATGGTTAATCTATTGCCAGCATTATCATAAGTATAAGAGTAAGAATCTAAAGAAACTAACCTACTTGCTAAATCATAGGCGTAGCTGGAGGTTGTTCCATTAGCCAAGTTTAAACCTGTTCTTCTAGAAAGTTCATCATAGTTAAAATGAGCCAGGTTTTGATCTAAAGCATCAGTGATGTCAATGAGGCGGTTGAGTGAATCATAGACGTATTTTGTAACAATGTATTCAGGATCAGTTAAGGTTAAGCGATTGGAATTCTTGTCATAGGTGTAGGATATGATTGTTCCTGGTTGATGACCTAAATCAAGCGTAGTTGATGTTTCTATTCTTGAGGCCAAGTCATAGATCATGCTTAGTGATGAATCAGGCGTAGTTACTGAGGTAAGGTTGTTTACAGAGTCATAGTCATATGTTACGTTCAAACCTGATCCAGATTTATTACTAAGGCGATTTATATCATCGTAGCTGAAGGTTATTGTATCAGCATTAAAGTCTGCGGTGGTTTCAAGATTGCGATTTAAATCATAGGAAAACGTTTTAGTGTTACCAAGGGGATTAGTTATTGTCTTAAGCTGGTTAATTTCATCATAGGTAAAGTTTGTTTCATTTAAATTGGCGTCAATTATCTTCTTGAGGTTTCCGGCCTCGTCGTATTGGTACTGGGTGATGTTTGTTTCTGGGTCTGTTACCTTGGTTAGGCGGTTTATATCATCATATTCAAAGGTTGTAGTGTTGTTTTCGGCATCTTGAATAGTAAGGATATTGACAGCACTATCATAAGTAAAGGTTGTAGTATTGCCCTCTGGGTCAGTGGTAGTCTTCAAATTGTAAGTATCAGTATAATAGGTAAAGATAGTTTGATTCTCTACTGCAGTACCAAAACCAGAAATAATCTTAGTTACTAATCCCCTACTATTATATTCCATCTTAGTAATATTTCCTTGAGCATCCGTAATCTGAATAGGGTTACCATTTTCATCATAATCAATATTTGTAGTGTTGTTTTCTGGGTCTGTGATGGATGTTATCTGATTAAAGTCTGGCTCATAGCTGAAGGCGGTGGTAGCTGATATGGAGTCTTCAGTTGAAGTCAAGAGATTGCCTTTCCAATCGTAGGTCATTATAACAGTGGAACTATTAGGTCTAGTGATCTTTGTGGGATTATCGTTTACATCTCGCGCTATAATTGTAGTTTGATTTAGGGCATCTGTAATCTGGCTATATGCGCCGAATTTAGAGGTTTGAGAGGTTGTAGAATAATTTTTGCCGTCAATTATAGTCTCAACTATATCATCAGGCCTTACAACTGGAGCTGGATTATCAGGAGTACCTACACCAGGCGCTAGATCATTGATTAGGCCCTGAACATCCGACGGAAAGAATTGAATTATCTCTTGAGGTGTATTTGGGAAAAGCATACGCGTTACTCTTCCATAGCTATCATACTCATACTGCGTTGTAAATAAACGTTCATTAGTTTCAGAGGTTAAAAGGTGATTAGTATAACTAAATGTTTTAGTCGTACTATCAGGGTTAGAAATTTGAACTAAGTCGTTATTTTCATCAATAATAAACTGAGCGATTCTTCCTGCAGGGTCAGTTATGGATTTGAATTTCCCTTCAGCTGAATAGATAAACTGATAGGTGTCACCTGTAGGAAGAACAATCTTGCTTAATTCCTCCTCTTTACCATCAGAGTTTGCGTCTATGTAGAGATAGGCCGTACTATTTCCATTGCGGTCAACTATAGAAGTCTGCAAACCATGGGCATTAAAGTTGATTTGGGTACCATCTTTTAATTTACGTCTGTAAGTACCGTCGAGATTTTGAGTAATAAATGAGTAGTCACCAAAAGAAACAACATAATCCCGTTTTTCTAGATAATCGCCGTTAAAATTAGCGGCAATTAAGGACGAAGGTGAAGTGCCTACTTGAACATCCTCTCCAATAGAGAAGGTTCCATTACCATTATTATTAAGTAGTATAGAGAGATTGTTGTCAGCGAAACTACCTACAGCGAGGTCGGGAAGTGTATCTCCATTGAAATCAGCAGTGACTATCGCCCCAGGATTGGTTCCTACAATAATATCAGTTTGGGCAGAGAAAGTCGTGCCATCACTGTCGTTAAGTAGTATAGAAACGTTATTATCATTCGCATTAACTACAGCGAGGTCGGGAAGTGTATCTCCATTGAAATCAGCAGTAGCTATCGCCCAAGGACCCCCACCTACAAGAGTAGGATATGGGTAGGTTGAAAATGTACCATTACCATTTCCAAACAAAATAGAAACAGCATTATAGCTATACAAGTCGCGAGTGATCGCAAGATCTGGAATAGCATCTCTATTAAAATCAGCTGAAGCTATTGAATAAGGATATAGACTAAAAGTTCCTATGTTCGAAAATGTACCATCGCCGTTACTTAAAAAGGTACGTAGGTAATCCCCAGTGACTTCGGCAATGTCAAAAAGATTATCTCTATCAAAATCAGCTGTGGTTATTCCTCGAGCGCTATTTCCTATGAATATATCAGGCTGTACTAAGAAGGTACCGTCTCCGTTACCAAGAAGAATAGAAGTATGGTTGTCGTTTACATTACCTACAGCGAGGTCGGGAAGGCTATCGCCATTGAAATCAGCAGTAGCCATTAAGATGGGGCTGACCCCTACGGGAACATCAGGCTGAACTGAGAATGTGCCATCGTCATTACCTAGAAAAATAGAAAGATCATCATCGATGTAATTAGCCACAACAAGATCAGGAATAGTGTCTATATTAAAATCAGCAGTGGCTACTACCCGAGGTTGATTCCCCACAGTAACATTAGGCTGAGCTAAGAAAGTACCGTCTCCATTACCAAAGAGAATAGAAATATTATCGTCATATGTATTAGCTACAGCGAGGTCTAAAATAGGACTCTGTTGAAAATTAAACACCATACTTGAACCATTGCCTTCAGTTAAAAGAATTGAACCATCAGCGTCAAAATGAAGTCTTTGTAAACCTTGTAAACTCCATCCAGCACCAAAAGGAGAATTTTGCTGATTGTTGACAATCAATTTTTCCTTGACTTCTTCGCTTAAAGGCACTGGCTCTATGGTAGGAACGCCTGTATCAGAAATTGGATCTCCGGCAAAACGGTCTGTTGTCCAATAAGTTACATTAGTGTAATCATTAGAAACTTCTATAATATAAGGATAACTTCCCGTAGAAAGAGTCTGTCCTTGCGAATCTTTAGCATCCAAGAGATAAGCGTATCTAACTTCTCCCTCTACTCCTTGATAGGTTGCCTGGATTTGCCTATCGGCAATTTTTACTTTAAAGGTAGTAGTATCCGGGATATTAGTGGCCACTGGATCGAGGTCAGTTTCAATACAGATTAAACTTGAGGGTTGAGCAGTAAGTGAGTTATAGATTAGTTTTAGACTATCTTTCTTTCCTAATCTTATAATGCCAGCTAAGTCATGTTCAGTAGTAAAACTACCTGATTTCACCCCCACCCCTGGATCCCTAGCTTCTTCAAACTGTTTATCTATATCTTGAGTTCTATTTGCGATTAGTCTTGGACTTTTGTCTTTTGGTGGTGGCGGAGCTGGAAAATTCAAATCCCATGGAGAAAAATGGTCAATTTCAAATTCAAGCCACTGACCATCACTTGAGACAGAACCCATAAGACCTGTATCTTCCCACTGGTGCGTTTCTTCATTGTAAACTCCTCCCGGAATTGGTGTTCCAGGAGCAAAACCTAAAGTGTTAGCCACTTTCATAGTAACTGGCTGCTGAAACGTAGTAACTTTCCTTCTGGTAGTTGTGGATTCAGCTTCTAGATTAAGGGCGTAGGTAAAGAAACTAGTTTCTGGTAATTCATCGGGCAATGCCTTTCCTTTCTGATATTTAGTAGAGTTTACATCTGCTGCTTCTGTTACTGCACCAGCTGGAAAAACAAGCTCTATTTCTCCAGTAGAATTAACATGTGTTCCGCCTTCAGGAAGAATAGTAGTTACTACTGGGTCTAACGGTGTGAGATAAACAGAGGTTACAGCTGAATGTCTGCTGGCTACTACTTCCACTGTTCTCTGAGCAGAGGTAAAGTCACCTTTACTAACATCAATGGTAACAGTCAGCTTACCTGATTCTGGGAAAAGTGACTGAAAAGAAAAGGAGAATTTTCCATCTATATCAGAGGTAGTACTTCCAACAAAGTCGGGTGAGGTAACTACAGCATTAGCAAGAGGAGTTTCAGTATCTGCAGCATAGACTATACCGCTAATAAAGCTTGTAGGCTCTACAATCTCTATACTCTCTGTATCACTCCAACCAGTAGCAGCAATCGTATCGCAAGTTGTACCAGCATAAGCTTGATTTGCAGAAAAACGCTGTCTCAGCCAAGCAAATATCTTCTGTAAAAAGTCCGCTCCTTTAGTTATGCCCTGTGTAGCAGGAAGAGCAGCTTTGACGCGGTAATAATAAGTGCCGACAGTTCCTTTGTTAACAAAGAGTTGAGAAACATTCAAAGTATAGCTAACAGGGTTGCTAAACTGGGGGTTATCTGCTTCTTCTAGCTTATAGGCTTCAGCACAGTCTACATCAGTCCAATCTACTAGATAAGCTGCATCAAAATTAGGATCTATGGGCTTGTTTAAATGAGGTGGTTGAGGCGTTGTTTCTGGAGGTAATTCTGGAATATCTTCAGTGGGAGGGGCATCTCCGCAAAAAGCAGGCTTAGTAAACAAGAAGCCGTGAGAAACAAAAAAGCCTAAAATCAAAATAACGACCAATAATGACTTAAAAACACAACTCTTCATTCTCATGCCTCCTTTAGAAAAACATAAAGGATTATTTCAAAAACTTCCTTGGATCAGTTATTTTCCCTTCAATTACACTGGCTGCCACAGTTGCTGGCGAGGCAAGGTAAATATTGGCATTGGGATTACCCATCCTGCCTTTAAAATTACGGTTTGCTGTTGAAATAACGTTTTCCCCATCAGCAGGAACGCCATTGTGCGTTCCTACGCAGGGTCCACAACCAGCAGCAACGACAACAGCGCCAGCCTTAATAAATGTTTCAATCAGCCCTAATTTGAGTGCTTCCAGGTAAATACTGCTGCTTGCAGGCGCAATGATAAATTTTACGCCTTTTGCTACAGATTTACCTTTTAGAATTTTTGCAGCAATTTTTAAATCGCTAAGTCTTCCGTTGGTACACGTACCAAGATAGCCTTCCTGAATTTGCTCGCCCTCTACTTCCTCAACCGATTTTGCATTATCTGGACTATGAGGCGTTGAAACTATAGGCGTTAGCCCTAATAAGTCTATCTCTTTTTCATCCACATAATGAGCATCTTTATCTGCAGTCTGTGGCTCTAATCTTTGCCTTGTTCGCCCCTTCAACCATTTATTAGTTACCTTATCAACTGGTAAAAACCCACATTTAGCACCTACCTCAACTGCCATATTTGCGATTGTGAATCTACCGTCCATATCTATCTTTGCCAGGGGCAAGCCGTAAAACTCAAGGGCTTTATATGTGGCACCATTTGCTCCTAACAAACCAGTTATATACAAAATTACGTCTTTAGCAAAGACACCTTTTGGAATTTTCCCTTTTAGGGTAATTTTAATCGTCTCCGGAACCTTAAACCAATTCAAACCGCTGGCTAAAGTGACTGCTAAATCAGTCGAGCCAACTCCAGTTGCGAATACACCCAAGGCGCCGTATGTACAGGTATGCGAATCTGCACCAATCACAAGATTCCCAGGAAGAATCTTACCTTGTTCTGGAATAATCTGATGGCATACACCACAGCCTATTTCAAATAAAGTAACATTCTTTTCCTTAGCAAACGCTCGCATCCTGCTATGAACAGCTGAAACTCCAAGATTTGGAGCAGGGCTATTATGATCAATTACCATGCAGAATTTTTCTTTGTCAAAGACCTCTTCTCTGCCAAGCTGTTTGAATCTATCAATGATTATACTGCTTGTTCCATCCTGGCCAAAACAAAAATCTACATTAGCCAGGACAAAATCACCAGCACAACAATCTTGGGAACTATGTTTAGAAAAAATCTTCTCAGCGATAGTCTTGGCTGTCTTACTCATGGGAAAGTGACTCGATGAATTTCTTTATTCGCCTGCAACCTTCTATTATTTCATCGTTATTCGTGGCAAAGCTTAAACGCACATGAGACTTTGATCCAAAACTCTCCGCCGGAATACAAGCAACAAACTCCTCATCAAGTAGCCTACTGGCAAATTCCATAGGTGCAATTTTTAAGCCTGAGATATTGACGAAGACATAAAAAGCACCCGCTGGCTTAAAGAAAGAAATCCCGGGGATCTCTCCCAGTTTTTGTGTCAGGCAATCTCTTCTTTTCGAAAATTCATTGATAAAAGGTAGGATTTCGCTATCTTTCATGGCCAAGGCAGAAACTGCTGCCTTTTGGCTTATTGAGGCAGGATTACTCGTAGAATGACTCTGCAGACTAGCAACGGCTGCTGCTATTTCCTTGGGTGCGCCTAAAAATCCAATTCTCCAGCCTGTCATCGAATAGGTCTTGGAGACGCCATTTATAGTAATCGTTTGTTTGTAGATTTCGTTATTTAATGAAGCAATTGATGTGTGTTTTTGCCCGTCAAAAATTAATTTTTCATATATTTCATCACTCAATATGAAAGTCTTGTTTTTAGCTACAATTTCAGCAATCTGCATTAGCTCAGCCTCCGAATAAACAACTCCTGTTGGATTCGAAGGGCTATTTATGATTAAGGCCTTTGTCTTTTTATTGATTAATGACTCCAGTGCCTTTTGATCTATTTTAAAGCCTTGTTTTTGCTTTGTTTCGAGAACGACGGGTTTGCCACCGGCTAGCTTTATCATTTCAGGATAGCTCAACCAGTAGGGAGAGATAATTATGACTTCATCATGGGGATTAACAATTGCCTGTAGACTGTTGTAAAGGGAATGTTTTGCTCCTGAAGAAATGATAATTTCATCTAGGGAATATTCGAGATTGTTATCTCTTTTGAATTTTTCTTGAACTGCTTTTTTTAGTTCTGGGGTACCGCTGGCAGGGGTATATTTTGTGAAACCGTCACGTATTGCCTGAATTGCAGCTTCTTTTATTTGTTCGGGTGTATCGAAGTCGGGTTCGCCGGCAGCAAAGTTGATTATGGGCCTGCCTTGCTTTTTTAGAAGCTTGGCTTTCGCAGTGATGGCTAAAGTCGAGGAGGGTTTAATTTCATTTAGCCTCTTGGCCTTTTCCATAAGATTCTAAGGTTCTTGTTTTCGCCTGAAGATTTTACCTATACCACCAAAAAACTTACCACCTTTCTTTTTATCTTTTGGTAGTTCTTTTACAGCTGGTGTTGGCTTCTGCTTTAGGGGTTTCTCCTCTTTTGCTGTTGGTGGTGCTTTTGGCTTTTCTTTTGGCGGCGTAACTTGTTTTGGGGCCTGCACCTTCTCTTGTGTTACTGCCTTTTCTTCTTTTTTTGCTTTGGGAGGTGATTTCTTTTCTGGCAAGCGCTTTATTAATTCAAAGATAACAAGATTAGCATTATCGCCTCTGCGTCTTGAAAGACGCAAGATACGCGTGTATCCACCATTTCTCTCTTTGAATAAAGGAGCGAATTCAATGAATAATTTCTTAACCAAAGCGTGGTCTTTTAATTTCTGAAAAACCCTCCTTCTGTTAGTCAAATTATCAACCCTAGCTAGAGAAATAATGCGTTCAACAGCAGGAGCGACAACCTTGGCCCTGGAATATGTCGTGGTTATTCGCTGATACTTAAAAATGGAGCGGCATTGATTAAGGATGAGTGATTTTCTCTCACCTTCAGTAAGGTTTAATCTTGTTCTCTTTTTGGCATGGCGCATAATCTTATCCTTCCTTTTTCAATTTCTTGACATCGAACTGTATTCCAAAAGAAAGGCCCATGTCTTTGAGTATAGCTGATATTTCATTCAACGACTTTTTACCAAAATTTCTAAATGCGAGCATTTCTTGTTCAGTGCGTTTAACAAGATCAGCAATTGTACCAATCTTAGCTTCTCGTAGACAGTTAGAGCTTCTTACCGAAAGCTCAAGCTCGGAAACAGGAAGTTTTAATTTATCATAAAGCGTTCTTTCTTCCTCTGTCATAGCCTCTTCCTCTTCTTCTTCAGGAAGCTGGCCAAAGTTTACAAAGACATCAAGATGCCTCTGCATAATATTTGCAGTGTAAAGAAGGGCATCTTTAGGTGAGACACTACCATTAGTCCAAATCTCTAGAACTAGTCGGTCATAGTCTGTTCTTTGGCCAACGCGAGTATTTTCAGCCCTGAAATTCACTTCCTTAACTGGCGTAAATATGGAATCAATAGCTATAACGCCAATGGTAGCACCTTCTTTCTTATTCTGTTCTGCTGGAACAAATCCCCTGCCACGGCCTACCTCTATCTCCATATTGAATTTGGTAGGTGCGGTTAATGTGACAATATGCTGTTCCGGATTTAAGACCTCAACAGTTTCGTCGGTAATTATATCCTTTGCCTTAATATCGCCTTTTTTTGTAGCCTTGATATGAATAGTTTTTGATGTCTTTGAATGTGATCTCAGGATTAATGTTTTGATGTTTAGGACTATCTCGGTTACATCTTCCTGGACGTGTGGAATTGTAGAGAACTCATGCATAACATTATTAATCTTAATGGAGGTAGCAGCGCTGCCTTCAATTGAGGATAATAAAATTCTACGCAGGGCATTTCCCAGGGTTACTCCATAGCCTCGCTCAAATGGTTCAGCGACAAATTTTCCATATGTCGGTGTATAAGTGGCCTCGTCGCAATCAAGTCTCTTTGGCATCTGGAAATCTTTCCATTTACTTCCCATTGTTCCTCCTTAAATGAAAAAGCTATATTATTTTGAATACAACTCAACAATTAGCTGTTCAGAAATTGGAAACTGGACATCGGACCTTTCGGGTAATTTTAAAATTTCTAAAGTCAACTTTTCATGATCTGCGCGCATCCATGCCGGAACAGCACGCTCTTTGTTTGCCTCTAAGTTTTCCTTAATTAGGTTTGCGAGTTTACCCTTTGGTTTTATTGTGATCTTTGAATCAGGCTTAACAAGAAACGATGGAATGGTTACTTTGCGACCATTTATTGAAATAAAGGCATGGCGAACAAACTGCCGGGCTTGATTTCGACTAGCAGCAATACAGGAGCGAAAGATAACGTTATCTATTCTTCTCTCCAATAACTGCAGCAGAACCTCACCTGTAGCACCGCTCTTTTTTGAAGCAATAACAAAATAGCGCCTGAACTGCTTTTCTAAAATTCCGTAAATCCTTTTTACTTTCTGTTTTTCTCGTAACTGCATGCCGTAATTCGATAGCTTACTACGACTACGACGGCCTTGACCATGTTCACCCGGAGAATAGCTCCTACGGGTAAATGCACACTTATCAGTAAGACAGCGCGAACCTTTTAAGAATAATTTTGTGCCTTCTCTTCTGCAAAGTCTGCACTTTGAACCAGTGTAACGCGCCATATCTATACTCTCCTTCGCTTTTTAGGGCGACATCCATTATGGGGAATAGGAGTTATATCTCGGATTGCCGTAACTGTCAGGCCTGTAGCTTGCAATGCCCTAATTGCTGATTCCCTACCAGAACCTGCGCCTCTAACGCAAACAACAACCTCTCTAAGCCCTAATTCCTTTGCCTTCTTGGCTGCATCTTGAGCAGCGATCTGAGCTGCAAATGGCGTTGATTTTTTGGAACCACTGAAACCAACAACGCCGGGCGAAGACCAGGAAATCACATTTCCGCTCTTGTCAGTAATGGAAATAAGCGTGTTATTGAATGTTGCCTGAATAAATACCAAACCGCTGGTCACACCTAATAATTTCTTCTTTTTACCTTTTTCCTTTTTTATTGCCATCATCTTCTCCTAGAAAGTATTTATTCCTTAGTTGGCTTTTCCTTTGCTGCCGGGGCTCGCATAAGAGCAACGTTTTTACGTGGACCTTTTCGTGTACGGGCATTGGTCTTTGTACGTTGGCCTCTTACTGGCAGGCTTCTTCTATGACGTAAGCCGCGATAAGTAGAGATATCCACAAGACGTTTTATATTTTGCGAGATCTCTCTTTTTAAATCGCCTTCGACCTTAAACTCTTTCTGAATTACGTGGTTTATTTTCGAAACCTCTTCGTCACTAAGGTCCTTTGCTTTTTTATGAGGGTCTACCCCGGCCTTATCTAATATTGCCAATGAATTAACCGGGCCGACTCCAAAAAGATAACGAAGCGAAATATTAATCTTTTTTTCTTTTGGTAGATCTACACCTAATATTCTGGGCAATCTAAAACCTCCTTTAATGACCCCTAGACTTAAAGGGTTAACTTACCCTTGTCTCTGCTTATGCTGGGGGTTAGAGCAAATAACTCTAACTACTCCACGTCTTTTGATGACCTTGCAATTAAAGCAAAGTCTTTTAACTGCTGTTCTTACTTTCATTTTGTCCTATAAGTAATCCTACCCCGGTTTAGATCATATGGAGAAAGTTCTAATTTTACACGATCGCCTGGTAGGATGCGGATAAAATGCATCCTAATTTTACCTGAAATATGCGCAAGCACTATATGGTCGTTTTCTAACTTTACGCGAAACATAGCGTTTGGTAAAGATTCAACAACAACACCTTCTACCTCAATTGCTTCTTCTTTAGCCATAAGTTATCTTGTTAAAATAGCGTTTCCTCTTTCAGTTATTAATACGCAGTGTTCGAAATGAGCAGATGGAAACCTGTCTTTAGTTACTGCTGTCCAGCCATCTGAGAGAATCTCAACAGGATGTGCGCCCATATTGACCATCGGTTCAATCGCCAGGACCATCCCGGCCTTTAATTGTTCTCCCATATGAGGTTTTCCGAAATTCGGTATCTGCGGGTCCTCGTGTAATTTCTTGCCTATGCCGTGACCAACAAATTCCCGAACTACTGAAAACCCCCTTGAAGCCACAAAGCTTTCTACGGCATTAGATATATCTGAGACAAAATTTCCCGGCCGGGCCTTATCAATTGCCTTTGCTAGAGCCTTTTTAGTAACTCTAACTAAATCTACGATTCGGCGATCAACACGCCCAACCAGACAGGTGATTGCAGCATCAGCAAAATAGCCTTGATATTTAACGCCCACATCAATGCTTACAATATCACCTTCTTTTAAAACTCGCCCAGATGGAATAGCGTGAACTACCTCTTCATTAACACTTGTGCAGATATTAGCAGGATATCCCTCATAGCCTTTAAATGCTGAAACAGCGCCACATTCTTCAATTATCGCTAATGCGTAATTCTCTAATGCGACCGTTGTAATCCCAGGGCTGACCTTCCTTCCGATGCCTTTTAGCAGACTTGCCACAATCTTTCCGGCTCTGCGCATCAGCTCTATTTCTTCAGCAGTTTTTATAGTAATCATTTCAAACAACTAAAAAACTTTTCTAACTGAGTAAGTGCATCCTCTGCACTTAAATCCCCGGAAACCTCTTTAAGTTTTTCTTTTTTTTGGTAGTATTCTACTAAATCTTTAGTCTGCTGTTCGTAAGTCTTTATTCTGTTCTTAATGGTTGAGAGCTTATCATCGTCACGCTGAATGAGCCTTCCACCGCAATTATCACAGATGCCCTCATTTTTAGGCGGTAAATTCTTTATATGGAAATTGACACCGCAATCCTTACATACCCTGCGACCAGAAAGTCTCTGTATTATTGTCTCTTCTGATGCCTTTAAATATATCACCCAGTCAATAACTGTTGAAAGTTTCTTCAATATTGCATCGACTGCTATTGCCTGTTGGATGTTCCTGGGAAAACCATCCAATATAAAGCCTTTTCCAGCATCAATAGCTTCAAGCTTGTTTTCAACCAGCAACGTTACTAAATTATCAGGGACCAATACGCCTCTGTCTATATAAGATTTGGCCTCTTTTCCTAAAGAGGTCTCATTGCGCACTGCCTGCCTTAATAAATCCCCTGTTGAGATATGCGGTATATTGAATTTCTTGCTTAAAAGCACTGCTTGCGTGCCCTTTCCTGCGCCTGGAGAGCCAAGAAGAATTATCCTCATCGCGTCCGCCCTCTAATCTGACCGGATTTCATAAAGCCTTCGTAATTACGCATTAGAAGTTGAGATTCGATCTGCTTAGCAGTATCAAGTAAAACACCGACTACAATTAAGATCCCTGTTCCTCCAAAAAAGGAAGCAATCAAGTAAGGAATCTCAAGCCAGGCCATTATTAAATCAGGAAATACAGCAATAAAGACAATAAACATTGCACCCGCTAAGGTAATTCGAGTCATAACAAAGTCAAGATAATCTGATGTTGGCTTTCCCGGTCTTATCCCAGGAATAAAGCCTCCATATTTTTTCATGTTATCTGAAATGTCAATAGGGTTGAATACAATGGCTGTGTAAAAATAGCAGAAAAACATAATTAAACCTGCATATACCAAGGTATAGAGAAAATGTCCCCTAACTAAACTTTGCGCCAAACGTTGAAAGGCAGGATTAGGTATAAAAGAAGCTAAGGTCGCAGGAAACAGGATTATTGATTGCGCGAATATAATAGCTATTACTCCTGACATATCAACTCGTAAGGGCAAGTAAGTACTTTGACCTCCATAAATTTTTCTGCCCACAACCCTGCGCGCATACTGAACAGGTATTTTGCGCTGGCCCTGAGTAATAAAGGCAACAGCAAATATTACTCCAAATAATATAAAAGGTAAGATTAAAAGCTTAGCCGGATTACCAATTACTGCCTGTGCAGCCGCCCCTGGATTAACTAAAAGATACAACTGATACAAGGCCGAGGGAATTCTAGAAATTATGCCTACAGTAATAATCAATGAGATTCCGTTTCCGATTCCCCTTTCCTGTATTTGCTCCCCTAACCACATAACAAAAAGCGTTCCTGCAGTCAGGGTAATTACAGTAACAAAGCGAAAGATCAATCCTGGATTTGAAACGATCTGTAGGTCTTGAAAGCGTGCAGGATTTTCCAACCATAGCGCAATGAAGAATCCTTGAACTACAGCCAACAAGACTGTTCCGTAGCGCGTAAGCTGGGTTATCTTCTTTTGACCCTCTCTACCTTCCTTTGCAATTCGCTCCAAGGCAGGGATTACTGCTGTTAAGAGCTGTAGAATAATTGAAGACGAAATATAAGGCATGATCCCGAGAGCAAAGATTGTCAATCTGCTTATCGCACCACCTGAGAACATATTCATTATGCCAAAGAGCGTACCGCCTTGAGTCTGGCTCATCCTTTCAAAAAATTGTGCTAAGGCCGAGCTATTAATTCCAGGCGTCGGTATAAAAGAGCCAATTCTATAAACAAAGATAATCCCCAGAGTAAAGAGGATTTTCTTTTTTAAATCGGGTATTTTAAAACAGTTGGCAAAGGAAGAAAGCATTCTATTTATTTAACTATCTTACCACCGGCTTCTTCAACTTTTTTGATTGCGTTAGCTGAGAACTTGCATCCTTTAAAGACAAAAGAGCGCGACAACTTACCATCGCTTAATATCTTGACTGGTTTCTTATCAGACTTAATAAGACCTGCCTCTTTTAAGAAACTAGGTGTAATCTCTTCAATTTCTTTTTTAATATTTTTACTAATAGCCTCCAAGCTTACTATCTGGTAAATATGCTTCTTATATACATTAAAACCAACCTTTGGCAGCTTCCTCATAAGCCGCGTCTGTCCACCAGCAAAACCAAGATAGGTTGTTCTGCCTGTTCTTGCCTTATGTCCTTTATGCCCCCGAGTTGATGTTTTACCATGGCCAGAAGAACTGCCGCGACCAACCCTCTTTTTTCTCTTTTGCCTAATCCTTGGTCTCAATTGATTAATTAACATTTTAAACCTTTGCAGCCTTCAGCTTTAAAAAGCCAGTGATGGTGGCCTTAGTAACATTAATCGGGTTATTTGACGTTAGACACTTAGTTAAGATATCCCTAATCCCCGCAGCCTCACAAACCGCTCTTACGCAACCAGCGGCAATAACACCGGTTCCGGGCCTTGCAGGCTTGAGCAATACTCTTGCAGCACCGTATCGACCTATAATTGTATGAGTAATAGTCTTCTCAACCATCGGTACAGTTATCATTGCATTTTTTGCCTTACTAATAGATTTACGAATCGCGCTTGCTACTTCGTTCGCCTTCTCTAGCCCAAGACCAACGTGGCCCTTTCCATCACCCACAACAACCAGGGCGTTAAAATTAAGCTTTTTACCGCCTTTGGTTACCTTGGTTACGCGATTAATGCTTATAACTTTTTCAATAAGTGCTTCTTGGCTTTGAGTTTCTTGTTTTTTAGCTTCTGTCATTTTAGAATTCCAACCCTGCCTTTCTTGCGGCCTCTGCTAAGGCCTTTATTCTTCCGTGATAAGGTCGATCTCTTCTATCAAAAACAACCTTGCTGATGCCTTTTTCTTTTGCTCGTTGAGCCAGAATCCCACCAAGCATATCTGCTGCTTTAGTGTTGCCGCCATATACATTAGCACCCTTTAATTTTTTATCTAAAGTAGAGGCGCTAAGCAAGGTACTATGATTTTCATCATCAACGAGCTGAACGAATATGTTTGATAATGTTCTAATGACGGCGAGTCGCGGCCTCTGTTTCGTGCCGCATATCTTAACCCTTGTTCTAATCTGTCTTTTAAGTCGCCTTGTCTTTTTATCTCTCATAGCTTGATTTATTTAGATACAACCTTACCTACTTTTCTACGAACCTTTTCGTCAGTATAACGGATGCCCTTACCTTTATAAGGCTCAGGAGGAAAAATATGTCTAATCTCTGCTGCTATCTGGCCGACACGTGCCTTATCCATACCCTCAATAGTAATTTTATTCTGTTTACCAACCTGAACCTTAATGTCATCAGGAATCGGAAAATTTACCGGGTGTGAAAAACCCAATTGCATATTGAGCACCTTACCCTGCACCTGAGCACGAAAACCAACACCAACAATTTCTAGCTCTTTAACAAAACCTTTCTCTACGCCTGCAATCAAATTAAAAGCCAGGCTTCTTGCCAGGCCATGTAGAGATTTACTGCTTTTGGTATCATTGGGTCGAGACAAAATTAATCTATCTTTATCGACCTTGGCAGTAATTGGCAAAGGAATGTTAAGAGCTTGCTTTCCTTTTGCGCCGCTGGCAGTTATGACCTGCTTAGAAATTTCGACTTTTACTTCTTTTGGAATAGCTATTGGTTTTTCGCCTACTCGTGACATCTTTCTGTCCTATTGTTAACTCACCAGACGGATAGAATAATCTCACCGCCTATTTTCATCTCTCTGGCTTCTTTATTGGTTACAACACCTTTAGAGGTAGTGAGAATTGCCAAACCCAGTCCATTTAATACCTTGGGTATTCTCTTAGCATGAACATATCTTCTCAAGCTAGACTTAGAAACACGCTCTAATCCGATAATGGCTGATTTTCCTTCGGAATCATACTTTAAATAAACGCGAATTAACTTCGGAGTTTGACCTTCTAAGACCTTAAGGTTACTAATATAATTTTCACGCTTTAATATCTCTAAGATTGACAATATAAGATTATTCTTAATTACATCGACAGTTTCTTTTTTGATCATATAAGCGTTGCGGATTACTGTCAGTGTATCAGCGACTAAATCTGTCCTCATTGATTCTCCTCATAATAAACAACTAGTGTACTTTAGAGCAAAACCCTTTCATCTTACCAACTTGCCTTTTTTACTCCGGGAATTTGACCTTTCCAGGCGAGTTCACGGAAACAAATTCTACATAAATTAAATCTACGCAAATATCCGCGTCTCCTGCCGCAAATGCGACAACGATTATATTTTCGTGTGCTAAATTTTGCTGTCTTACTCCATCTTTCAATTTGTGATTTTTTTGCCATTTAGCTTGCCTTACCTTGTGTTTGAAAGGGCATTCCAAATAATCTCAACAATTCTCTGGCCTCTTCCTTTGCCTTGGCAGTTATGCAGATAGTTACGTTCATTCCTTGCGAAAATTCAATCTTATCATATTCAATTTCAGGAAAGATTAGCTGTTCTGCAATGCCAAATGAATAGTTACCAGCCTCATCGAAGGAATTCTGCGAGAGGCCGCGAAAATCCCTAATACGAGGAAGCGCAATATTGATTAGTCGGTCGAGAAATTCATACATCCTGGCTCGACGCAAAGTCACCTTTAACCCCACAGGATGACCTTGCTTTATTTTAAAATTAGATACCGCCTTTTTAGCGCGTCTTTTAATTGGCTTCTGACCGGTTATAGTAGCAAGATCAGCCATGGCCACATCAAGAAGCTTAATATCATCTACAGCCTCACCCACCCCCATGTTGACGACAATCTTGCTAATATGCGGCACAGACATAGAATTCTTATAACCGAATTTTGACTGTAACTGCGGGACTATTTCTTTTGTGTATTTTTCTTTTAATCTAGGTTTATTCATGAATTTATATTGTATTGTTGCATTTAATGCATAGTCGAGTTTTTGACTTATCCTTTAAAGTTCCGATTTTAACACGTACAGGCTTATTACATTGCCTGCAGAGGATCATGAGATTTGATAGGCTAACTGGATTCTCCTTTTCTATAATGCCGCCCTTTTGATTTTCTTGAGTCCGACGCATATGCTTCTTAAAGAAATTAATCTTTTCTACGATCGCCTTCTGGTTTTGTGAAAAGACCCTTAAGACCTTTCCCGTCTTTCCCCTATCTTTACCGGAGATTACCTTTACTATATCGCCTTTTTTTATCTTATCCATTACTGCACCGTTGGAGGAATTTTATATAACCTCAGGGGCCAAAGAAATTATTTTCATAAAGTTTTTATCACGTAATTCTCTGGCTACCGGCCCAAAAACCCTAGTACCCCTTGGATTCAATTGGGCATCTATTATTACAACTGCATTCCTATCAAATGTGACATAGCTACCATCGTTGCGGCAAATCTTCTTTTTCGTTCTAACCACAACTGCTGTAACAACCTCTCCCTTTTTTACGGCAGCATCTGCAATCGATTCCTTTATATTGACTTTGATAATATCACCAATGAATGCAAATTTTTTGCCCCTGCGCCCTAATACACCAATACAAGAAGCAATTTTTGCCCCTGTATTATCGGCGACATCAAGTCTTGAACGTAGTTGAATCATAACTTTTAATAAATTTAATTACTAGCTATTGTTATTTAATAATTTCTACCAGGCGCCATCGCTTATCTTTAGAAAGCGGACGCGTCTCCATAATCCTGACAGTATCCCCAACATTGGCCTCATTCTTTTCGTCATGGACCTTGAATTTTTTATTCTGGCCTACGAGACGTTTATAGCGAGCATGGAACTGCACAGTTGAAACACGCACCACTGCTGTCTTATTCATCTTATTGCCTATTACAACACCGGATAATACTTTTCTGCTATGTCTTTTTTTGTCCACTTTCTTCTTGCTCCTGCTCTTTTAATAACGTTTGAATTCTGGCAACGTCTTTTTTTAGCAACTTGAATCTATGAGGCTTTTCAACACGGCCGATCTTTCTCTGGTAATTCAGCTTAAAGATTTCCTCTTTAAGCTGAGTCTCCTTTGTGAGCAATTCGTCTTTATTTAAATTACGTAATTCTTCAATCTTCATGGTATTAATGCATTCTTGTTAAAAATTTAGTTCGAATCGGTAGTTTGTGGGCAGCAAGACTTAGGGCCTGTCTGGCAAATTCCTTTGGGACTCCACCTAACTCAAATAATACCCTGCCCCTTCTTATAACAGCAACCCAGTGGTCTAATTCTCCCTTACCCTTACCCTGTCTGGTTTCAGCTGGTTTCTTGGTTACGGATTTATCCGGAAATACCCTAATCCAGAGTTTACCGCCGCCTCTTAGCTGTTTGGTCAAAGTAACCCTTGCCGATTCCAGTTGATTATTTTTTAGATAACCATTCTCCAATGCCTTTAGTCCAAATTCACCAAAATTAATTGACGTTCCGCGGGCAGCCTCTCCCCGGCGAGAACCCCTTTGGGCCTTACGATATTTAACTCTTTTAGGCATAAGAACCATGGTGGAACCTCTAAATCTTACTGTTTAGCGCTTTCTGGTTTACCTTCGGATACCTTGCCAACGCCAGGAATAATATCACCTTTATAAACCCACACCTTTATACCAATCAAACCATATGTTGTAAGTGCTTCAGTAAATCCATAGTTGATGTCTGCACGAAAGGTCTGTAAGGGAATCTTGCCTTCTTTGTAAGTCTCTCTTCTTGCAATTTCAGCTCCTCCCAGCCTTCCGGCACAACTAATTTTTATGCCTTTTGCACCACTATTTATTGCCTGATCAATAGCCCTTTTAATTGCCCGCTTGAAAGCAATTCTTTTAACTAGCTGAAAGGATATATTTTCGGCGATCAATTGTGCATCAGCTGCCGCGTTTTTAATCTCCCCAATTTCAATATTGAACTCCTTCTTGACAATATTACCGAGTTCGTTACGTAGCCTCTCAATCTCAGAGCCATGACGACCAATTATGACTCCGGGTCTTGCTGTATTGATTCTGATATTTAACTTATCGGACATTCTTTTAATTTCAATGCTCGAGACCGCTGCCTGAGAAGTGCGTTTTTTTATGAATTTCCTTATCTGATAGTCTTCTTGAATAAATTTTGGATAATCCTTCTTATTGGCATACCAAGGAGATATCCAATCCTTTATTATACCGATCCTTAAAATCAACGGATGTACTTTTTGACCCAAAACTCCTCCTATTTAATTACGTCTAATTCCAAATTAATATGGCTCGTCCTCTTTCTAATCCTCATTGCCCGACCGAAAGAAGCAGCCCTGTATCTCTTCCAGGTTGATGCCCCATCAACAACGAATTTTGAAATAAATAGCTGTTGGGCAGTCAAGCCTTTTACCTTTGCATTGGCAATAGCAGAATTAACTAATTTAATAATTGGTTCCTTAGAACCACGCGATATGCTCTGCAAGATTGCAAGGACTTCAATTACAGGTTTTCCTCGAAGCAGATTAACAACCTCACGTACCTTACGTGGTGCAATTCGAACAAATTTTAATGACGCCTTTGCGACCATGATAAACTTCCATCCTTAAGTCTGTTTATGTCTTTTCAGGTCCTTTCTTTGCCTTTACGCCGCCATGTTTACGGAATGTACGCGTTGGTGCGAATTCTCCTAACTTATGCCCAACCATATTCTCGGTAATAAAAACTGGAATGTGCTTCCTGCCATCATGGACAGCAATTGTAAGGCCTACAAAATCTGGAGTTATGGTTGAACGACGACTCCATGTCTTTATTGGTTGCCTGGAGCCCATCCTTCTAGCCTTCTCAACCTTTTTCTCCAATTTCTCGTCAACAAACGGACCTTTTTTAATAGATCTAGACATTTTTATTAGTTAGTTAATTCGTTTTATAATGAATTTATCTGAATATTTCGTCTTTTTTCTTGTCTTAAAACCTTTCGTTGGTTTTCCCCAAGGGGTTACAGGATGAGGATTACCTTGTCCTGCCTTACCTTCGCCTCCACCATGAGGATGATCAATGGGGTTCATTGCCACTCCACGAACCGAAGGTCTTATGCCAAGCCAGCGCCGTCTACCTGCCTTTCCATACATTAAAGAACTATGTTCACTATTACTTACATTTCCAATCGTCGCCATACAATCTAGACCAACGAGCCTTAATTCTCCCGAAGGCAATTTAACTTGAGCGAATTTCCCCTCCTTAGCAGTAATCACAGCTGATGAACCTGCACTGCGAACAATTATGCCTCCAAGGCCACGTCTTAGCTCAATATTATGTATGGGCGTACCAGGTGGTATCAACTTTAGTGATAAGCAATTGCCTATCTTAATTTCAGTATTTGGATTCTCGCTTGCCAGGACTTGATTTCCTTCAACTAAACCAGTCGGCGCAATAATATAGCGTTTCTCGCCATCTTCATATTTAAGTAATGCGATTCTTGCGCTTCGATTCGGATCATACTCAATAGCAATAACTATTGCAGGCATATCTCTTTTATCGCGCTTAAAATCAATAATGCGATATTGACGCTTACGGCCGCCGCCTCGATGCCTAACAGTAATGCGGCCAAGACTATTCCTGCCACCACTTTTTCTAAGGTCTGTGCAGAGGCTTTTCTCTCTCTTTTTCTTGGTTAACCCATCAAAGCCTGAAGTTATAGTCCATCTGAGAGCAGGTGTTACTGGTTTATATTTTTTTATAGCCATAATAAATTATAAGTTAAGTGGTCTCTATTTTTTGACCCTCTACTAAAGTTACGGTTGCCCTTTTCCAATCAGGGGTTTTTCCATACTGATAACGCACTTTCTTCAATTTACCAGGACAAATTTGAGTATTTATCTTTTTTACTTTAACTTTATAAATTTGCTCAACTGCCTTTTTTATTTGCAGTTTGTTGGCATATTTTGCAACCCAAAATAGATATTTGCCATATGGCTCTAAGTAAGACGTGCCTTTTTCTGTACGTACAAGACTCTTGATTATGTCAAATCTAGTTATCATTTTATTCTATCCACTATTTTTTGCAAAGCTGCCTTTGTAAGGACAAGCCTCTTAGATTTCAGAACGTCGTAGGCGTTAACATTAGAAGCCAATTTTACTTCTAAAAAGGGAATATTCCTTGCTGCAAACAGTATATTCTCATCAGATTCTGACAAAAGTAATAATACCTTATTTTTGATATTAAGCGTAGTTAAAATAGAAAATAAAAGTTTGGTTTTTGGTTTTTCGATTTTTAATTTGTCTAAGATGGTTATTGCCTTTTCATTAAACCTATCAATTATTGAATGCCTTAGAGCTTCTCGCTTTAACCTTTTGGGAATGCTGTAATGGCTGTTGCGCGGTATGGGGCCAAAGGCAACGCCACCGCCTTTCCATATTGGATTTCTATTGGAACCTACCCTGGCCCTGCCAGTTCCTTTCTGACGCCAAGGCTTAGCACCACCACCAGAAACATCACCCCTATTTTTAGTAGCTGCCAATTTGCATTTTTCATTGTTTTGATACATTGAAACTGCCCTATGCAACAAGAAGGGCTTAACGTCTACATCCGAAAATATCTTCGGCAGCTTAATCTTGTCTATTTCTTTTCCGCTAATATCCTGTAGCGCTATTTCTTTTGCTAAAACCTTATTTTGTTTCATTGTCTTTTATTTGTCCATGCTTCTTTATTGCCTTTTGAATTACAAGCAGGTTATTCTTATGTCCTACCACAGCGCCTTTCACAACCAATAGATTATCTCCCGCCACCACTTCTATAACCTTAATATTTTGTGTGGTTACTTTTCTGTTGCCCATATGTCCGGGCATATGATGGCCTTTAACAACGCGAGATGGATAGGCACTTGCACCTATTGAACCAACACGACGATGGCTAGTTGAACCATGCGTTTTGAATCCACCCGCCCAATGCCAGCGCTTCATACCTCCTTGAAAACCTTTCCCAATAGAGGTCCCTCTTATGTCAACATAGTCACCTTTTTTAAAAATATCGGCGGTGATTTCGGAGCCAATTGCCGGCACTTCTTTAGAAGAAAATTTTACTTCTTTGATAATCCTTTTAGGTGCAACCTTTATTTTTCGAAATTGCCCTAATTGTGGCTTCTTGATGCGGTTTTCTTTAGAAGTCTTTTTTACATCCTCAAATCCCAACTGAAGCTTAAAAATATCACCCTTTGAATAGCTTTTAAGTACTACGCAGGGACCGGCCTCAATCAGGGTTACAGCAATGCATGTTCCATTCTCATCGAAAACCTGCGTCATGCCAAGCTTTCTTCCTAAAATGCCACAAGTTTGCATATCTTATTTGATCTCCACATCAACACCAGAAGGAAGGTTGAGCTTCCTTAAGGCATCCACTGTTTTTGCTGTAGGCTCTATTAGCTCAATTAAACGCTTATGCGTGGCCAGTTGAAATTGTTCTCTGGCTTTCTTGTCAATCACCGGAGACTTTAGAACAGTATAGAGCTCTTTTTTGGTAGGCAAGGGAATCGGACCTGAAACCTTTGCCCCCGTTCTTTTTGCTGCCTCAACAATTTCAATTGTTGATTGATCCAGCAATCGGTGATCAAATGCCTTAAGACGTATCCTTATCTTTTGCATTAAAATCTTCCTTCTTACACTGATTCAGAAAAATCAGCGCTAATCTAACCTTATGCTATAATTTCGCTAACCACGCCTGCACCAACCGTATGTCCACCTTCACGGATTGCAAAGCGAGTCTCTTTCTCAACGGCAACAGGTATAATCAACTCTACCTCTAGTTCAATATTATCACCTGGCATAACCATCTCTACGCCTTGTGGTAGTTTGACTGAACCTGTAACATCAGTCGTGCGGAAATAAAATTGTGGCCTGTAACCAGCAAAGAACGGTGTGTGCCTTCCGCCTTCTTCTTTGTTGAGTATATACACTTGAGATTTAAATTTTGTATGAGGGGTTATTGAACCTGGTTTTGCCAAAACCATCCCTTTTTCTAAATCATTTTTTTCTACGCCGCGTAAAAGCAATCCTACGTTATCTCCAGCTTGACCTTCATCAAGAAGTTTACGAAACATTTCAATTCCCGTAACAACAGTCTTGTGGATTTCTGGTCTCAAACCTACGATATCAACTTCCTCATTAATCTTGACAATGCCTCTTTCGATCCTTCCTGTGCCAACAGTTCCACGGCCAGAAATTGAAAAGACGTCTTCAATAGCCATCAAAAACGGCTTATCTGTTTCTCTTTTCGGAGCAGGAATGAATTCATCTACAGCCTTCATCAGCTCTAATATAGGTTTCACGGCTTCATTATTGGGATCTCCGCCTGCTTCCATAGCTTTAAGGGCACTTCCCTTTATGATCGGAGTTTTATCCCCAGGAAACTTATATTTATTAAGCAAATCACGGATTTCTAGCTCCACCAAATCCAGCAGCTCTTTATCTTCTACCTGATCAACCTTATTCAAGAAGACTACCAAGGATGGAACATTAACCTGACGCGCAAGAAGAATGTGCTCTCGAGTTTGAGGCATTGCGCCATCTGCAGCTGAAACAACAAGGATAGCGCCATCCATCTGAGCCGCGCCGGTAATCATATTCTTAATATAATCAGCGTGTCCAGGACAGTCGATATGCGCATAATGTCGCTTTTCTGTCTGGTATTCTACATGAGAGATATTGATTGTCAAACCTCTCTCTTTTTCCTCTGGTGCGTTATCAATCTGTTCGTAGCTTTTTGCCTCTGCAAAACCAGCCTTGCTCAAAGCAAGCGTGATAGCAGAAGTAAGAGTTGTCTTCCCATGATCAACGTGGCCAATAGTGCCGATGTTAATATGGGGTTTAGTTCTTACAAATTTTTCCTTAGCCATAAAAATACCTCCTCATTTTCTTCGTCTACTCTCCTTGAAATTAAGCACCTGTCGATGTTGCGTACATTATTTTCTCTTTTATATGTGAAGGCACCTCTGAATAATAAGAGGGCTCCATAGTATAGGATGCACGACCTTGGGTTAAAGAACGCAAGGCATTAGCATAATCAAAAAGTTCTGCCAACGGTACATCAGCGCGTACAGTGCGTACATTTACACGTTGACCTAACGCTATTACGCGCCCCCGCCTCCCGTTTAAATCACTAATAACCTGGCCTAAAAATTCAAAAGGAGTAACAACCTCAACATCCATTATCGGTTCAAGTAAGACAGCATTCGCCTTTCTCATACCGTCACGAAAGGCAATCGCTGCGGCCATCTTAAAAGCAATCTCAGAAGAATCTACTTCGTGGAATGAACCATCAACTAGCTCTACATCAATATCAGTTACTGCAAAGCCGGCAATTGCCCCACTCTTAGCAGACTCTAATATACCTTTTTTAACAGATGGGATAAATTCTCTGGGTATTGCGCCGGATTTAATTCTATCAGTAAAGGTAACGCCACTACCTTTGGCCTCTGAAGGTGCCATCGTAATAACCACGTGTCCATATTGGCCGTGCCCACCAGTTTGCTTGACAAACTTTCCCACAGAATTCACCTTTTTTGTAATTGTTTCGTTATAAGCCACCTGCGGCCTGCCTACGTTTGCTTCAACATTGAATTCACGAAGTAACCTATTTACAGCAATCTCTAAATGCAGCTGACCCATGCCTGAAATTACAGTCTGACCAGTCTCAGAATTATACGTGACACGAAAAGAAGGATCTTCCTCTTCAAGTTTTTTAAGCGACATACCTAATTTATCCTGATCAATTTTAGTCTTGGGCTCAATTGCCAATGAGATTACTGGTTTAGGAAAATGCATTGATTCCAAAAGGATTGGATAAGATTCATCTGTTAAGGTATCACCTGATCTTACTTCTTTTAATCCCACAACTGCTCCGATATCACCTGTTGAAAGCTCATCAACAATTTGCTGTTTATTAGCATGCATCTGAACGATTTTGCTCACCCGCTCTCGACAACGTTGCATAGCATTATATATGTAACTGCCAGACTTTAATACCCCAGAATAAACCCTGACATAATTTAGTCTACCGACATACGGATCGGTTATAATCTTAAAGCATAGGCTACACATTGGAGCATGATCAGAGGCTATCCTTTCTTCATATTCGCCGCTCTTTGGCTCTATGCCTTTAATCGGCGGCAAATCTAAAGGCGAAGGCAAATAGTCGCATACTGCCTCAAGTAAAAGCTGAACTCCTTTATTCTTAAAAGAAGAGCCACATAATATCGGAACAAATTTATTATTTATAACCGCCTCTCTTATTGCTTGCTTGATCTCCTCTGTAGTCACCTCTTCGCTATGAACGAATTTATTCATAATATGATCATCAACCTCAGCAAGCTTTTCTATTAAGTTGTTACGGTGTTGAGAAAAAAACGATTGCAAATCATCAGGGATAGGCAAATAATCTAATTTTATGCCTAAATCATCCTGAGATTTAACGAATTTGCCTGAGATCAAGTCAATAATTCCTTCGAAGCTTTCTTCCTTTCCAACTGGCAACTGTATTGGAGCAACATGTTTATTCAAGCGTTCCTTTACCTCATTGACTACATTGAAGAAATCAGCTCCCATTCTATCCATCTTATTTATAAATGCAATCCTGGGAACCTTATAATGGTCTGCTTGCCGCCATACTGTCTCGCTCTGAGATTCAACTCCTCCAACAGCACAAAAGATAACAACACAGCCATCTAAAATTTTAAGCGAACGTTCGACTTCAATCGTAAAGTCGACATGGCCAGGCGTATCAATAATATTGATTCTTTTGGTCTTCCAAAGAATCGTTGTTGCCGCAGCCGTAATAGTTATGCCCCTTTCCTGCTCCTGAGGCATCCAATCCATAGTCGCCGTACCTGAATCTACCTCGCCAATTTTATAAATCTTCCCCGAATAAAAAAGCATACGCTCGGTAGTTGTAGTCTTTCCTGCGTCAATATGGGCGATGATCCCAATATTTCTTATATTGCCTAAATCGTTCTCTTTTGACATCTCTTTTAATAAGTTCAAATTACCATCTAAAGTGAGCGAAGGCTTTGTTTGCCTCTGCCATTTTGTGAGTGTCATCTCTTTTCTTTATTGTTGCGCCTTCCCCTTTATAAGCAGAGAAGAGTTCCTCAGCCAATCGCAACTGCATTGTCCTGCCCTTTTTAGAGCGTGCGAAATCTCGTATCCATCGCAAGGCCAAGGCCGTACCCCTAGCCTGATTCACCTCTATAGGTACCTGATAGGTTGCGCCGCCAACACGTCGAGGCTTAACCTCAAGACGCGGCCGAGCATTTTCAATAGATTTATTTAACGCCTTTATTGCATCTTCGTTTGTCTTTTTCTGTAAAATCTCCAACGAACCGTAAAGAATCCTCTCTGCGACAGATTTCTTGCCTTCATGCATTAGCATATTTATAAATTTAGTTACAACCCGACTTTTGTATTTTGGATCAGGTAATAATTCTTTTTTAGATTTTGATTTCCTTCTCATTGTTTAGGCCTTTTTGCTCCATATTTGGAACGCGATTTCTTTCTATTTGCAACTCCCAGAGTATCCAGCGAACCACGCACTATATGATATCTAACACCTGGTAAATCCTTAACCCTGCCGCCGCGAACTAATACAATTGAGTGTTCCTGAAGATTATGCCCTTCGCCTGGTATATAGGCTGATACCTCACTAGTAGTAGTCAACCTGACACGGGCAATCTTACGCAAAGCCGAATTTGGTTTTTTAGGTGTCATTGTTCGTACCTGCAGACATACGCCTCTTCTTTGCGGACATCCCATTAACGCAGGTGATTTTGTCTTCTTTTTTTTGGCTACCCTTCGTTTTCTAATTAATTGGGAAATTGTTGGCATATAATTATTCCTTAGATGCTACTAAAGCTTCCAAGTCTTTCTTTTCCTTATCAACTTCTTGGGAAGCGCCTAATTTTTCCAAAATAACCTCGTTATCATTCACAGCAGCTGTTCCAGCAGGAATCAGGTGGCCAACAATAACGTTTTCCTTCAACCCGTAAAGAAAATCAACCTTTCCTGAAGCAGCCGCCTCTGTTAATACTCGCGTTGTCTCCTGAAAGCTTGCTGCAGAAATAAAACTTTCTGTTGTCAATGATGCCTTTGTTATTCCTAAAAGCAAGGGAGTCGCTGATGCTGGTCTGCCACCTTTCTTCATTACTTTTTCATTTTCCTGCTTGAATCTCCATTTGTCTACGTGTTGGCCGGTTAAAAATTCTGTATCACCCGCATTTTCGATGCGCACTTTTTTCAACATCTGCCTGATTATAAGTTCGATGTGCTTATCATTAATTTGTACACCCTGCAAGCGATATACCTCCTGGACTTCATTAACCAGATATTCTTGCAAAACCTTATCGCCGCAAACCTGCAATATGTCCTGCGGTACGACTGGACCATCAGTCAGCTGTTGACCTGCAACAACACGGTCGCTCTTGTAGACGTTTGGATGTTTGCCAGCCGGAATAGCATATTCGCATTTCATGCCTGTAGGAGAACGAACGACTATCATTCTTTGGCCTTTTTTGGTTTCTCCAAATTCAACAAATCCATCGATTTCTGTTATGATTGCAGGGTCTTTAGGCTTGCGTGCCTCAAAAAGCTCTGCTACCCTGGGAAGGCCTCCAGTAATATCTCTAGTTTTGATAATCGTGCGCGGAATCTTCGCGAGTAGGTCGCCAGCCTCAACGTTTTCTCCATCCTTAGCAAGGATATGTGCCCCAGCCGGAATAGGATATATACCTAAAACCTCTTTTTTGTTATTCAGGATTATTATTTGCGGATGATACTCTGCCTTATGCTCAACAACAATGAACTCAACAGCCCCTGTTACCACATTTAGTTCTTTTCTTATGGTTACGTCTTCCTCAATCTCTTCATATTTTACTGTACCTGAAACTTCAGTTAAAATAGGTGATGTGTAAGGATCCCAACGAATATAGGCAACGCCTTTTTCTATCTGCTGTTCATCTTTGAACGAAAGAAATGCCCCTTGTACAACAGCATAACGTTCTAATTCCCTTCCTTGAGCGTCATTAATGCTTACGAAACCATTGCGATTAAGAACAACGAATTCCTTCTTCTTGCTAACAGTGCGCAGATTATGATATTTAATAATGCCTTTATTGCGACTTTTAACGGCTGATTGCTCAACAATGCGAGAGGCAGTACCACCAATATGAAATGTGCGCATCGTAAGCTGCGTTCCCGGCTCACCAATAGACTGAGCAGCAATAACGCCAACTGCCTCACCCAGTTCTACAAGACGATCAGTAGCTAAATTAGTACCATAACATTTTACGCATACGCCGCGCTCTGATTCACAAGTCAAAACGCTTCTAATGCGAATTTTTTCAATTCCAAGTCGCTCGATGATTTCAGCCTTTTCAACAACAATCTCCTCACCTGAGGTAATAATCGTCTCATCAGTAATAACATCAACTACATTATCCAAGGCAACCCTACCTACAATTCTTTCCTTCAAAGAAACAACCACTTCATTACCTTCGATAATAGCAGAAACTGTGATGCCGTTTAATGTTCCGCAATCTAATCCATTAACAATAACCTCTTGTGCGACATCGACCAAACGTCGAGTTAAATAACCTGCATCAGCTGTCTTTAGAGCAGTATCTGCTAGGCCTTTGCGCGCTCCGTGTGTAGATATAAAATACTCCAAAACAGTCAAGCCCTCTCTAAAATTAGCAGTGATCGGACTTTCGATAATTTCCCCTGAAGGCTTAGCCATCAAGCCACGCATACCAGCCAGCTGACGAATCTGCAACTTCGAACCTCGCGCTCCAGAATCTGCCATCATAAATATCGGATTAAATGGACTAAAGTCCTCAAAAAGTAAATCAGAAATTTCATCTGTAGTATGGGTCCAGATGTCAATAATCTTATTGTGGCGCTCACCTTTGGTAATAATACCGCGCCGATACTGTTCCTCAACCCTGCGCGTCTCCTCTTTTGCTTTATCAAGACAGGTCTCTTTGCCTTTGGGAATCGTCAAATCATCGATACTAATCGAAAGACCTGCTAATGTTGCATATTCAAAACCAAGCTGCTTAAGCTTATCTAATAATTGTACTGTTTCTGTACGATGAAAACGCTTATAGCATTCAGAAACAATATTTCCGATCTTGCTCTTATTCAGGGTCGTATTAACAAAACCAAAGTCTTTAGGTAAAACCTGATTGAATATGATTCTACCTACTGTAGTCTCAATGATGACACTATTTGCCGATAGATTTTTAATTTGATTGAAATCATTGTATATATCTAAAATCTTATTTTTTTTCAAATCCAGTCTTACTTTAATACGTGAATGCAATTCAATACAATTATCATTAAAGGCAATAACAGCCTCGTCAGGCGTGGAAAAAACCTTGGCCTCTCCTTTTGACTTCGGTTTTATTTTCGTCATAAAATAGCAGCCAATAATAATATCCTGCGTTGGCGTTGCTATTGGCCTTCCATCAGCAGGAGAAAAGATATTATTAATTGAGAGCATAATAAGCTTGGCCTCAAGCTGAGCCTCAGTAGAGAGTGGAACATGAACTGCCATTTGATCTCCGTCAAAATCAGCATTAAAAGCTGCGCAGACTAAAGGGTGAATCCTTATGGCCTTGCCTTCGGTCAAAACAGGTTGAAAGGCTTGGACGCTTAACTTATGCAACGTGGGAGCACGATTAAGTAATACAGGGTGGTCCTTAATTACTTCATCTAAAATATCCCAGACTTCAGTTTTGGCGCGTTCAACCAGCCTCTTGGCACCTTTAATCGTATGAACTATATCTCTTTCACGCAGTTTTCTTATAATAAAGGGCTCGAATAACTCTAATGCCATATATTTAGGTATACCGCATTCATGCAATTTGAGTTCAGGGCCAACAACAATGACAGAACGACCAGAATAATCAACGCGCTTACCTAGTAAATTCTGCCTAAATCTACCTTGTTTTCCTTTAAGCATATCAGACAGAGACTTCAAGGGACGATTATTCGAACCTAAAACAGGCCTGCCATGCCTGCCGTTATCCAAAAGGGCATCAACAGCTTCCTGTAGCATTCGCTTCTCATTACGAATAATAATATCAGGCGCGTTCAAATCCAGCAATTTCTTTAGACGATTATTGCGATTTATTACTCTTCTGTAGAGATCATTTAAATCACTGGTGGCAAATCTACCCCCATCAAGCGGTACAAGCGGTCTTAAATCAGGCGGAATAACAGGCAAGACAGAAAGAACCATCCACTCTGGCTTATTGCCTGATTTACGAAAATCATCAATGATTTTAAGAGTTTTAACAAGCCGCTGTGCACTGGCGCCGCCTTTTGAATCCTCTATCTGCTTTCGCAGTTTCCTACAGCTATTATCCAGATCAAGATCTTTAAGCAAGGCTAATAACGCTTCGCCTCCAATCTTAGCATCAAATCCCTGGTCATACTTTTCAAGACACTGCTGATATTTATCCTCAGAGAGAAGTTCTCTTTTCTTCAGAGGCGTGTCTTTCGGATCAATGACAACATATTCTTCATAATAAATAATCTTTTCTAAATCCCGCAACGATAGATCAAGCATCGCCGAAAGTCTTGATGGAACAGCCTTAAAAAACCAGATATGCGATACGGGCGTTGCCAATTCAATACTACCCATTCTTACACGTCTTGTGCTTGAACGATCAATACTCACGCCGCAACGGTCGCAGGTAATTCCTTTAAATTTGATACCCTTATATTTTCCGCAGTTACATTCCCAGTCACGCACAGGACCAAATATCTTTTCGCAAAAGAGTCCGTCCTTTTCAGGTTTTAGCGTTCTGTAATTTATGGTCTCGGCCTTTTTTACCTCTCCAGAAGACCAGGAAAAAATCGCACTGGGAGATGCAATTTTTATTGCTATGTTGTCAAATTGAACATTATCTTGTTGCATTTCAGCTCCAATTTATATTCGTTTAATTATTTGCCTTGGACTTTCCCACAGTTACATCCAAACCAAGACCCTGAAGTTCTTTAATTAGAACATTGAACGACTCAGGAATGCCTGGCTTAAGACGTTGTTCACCTTTAACAATTGCCTCATAAATCCTAGTCCTTCCAGTAACATCATCACTTTTCACTGTTAGCATTTCCTGCAAGGTGTATGCTGCTCCATATGCCTCAAGCGCCCAAACCTCCATTTCACCAAAGCGCTGGCCGCCGAATTGTGCCTTCCCCCCTAAGGGCTGCTGTGTAACTAATGAATAAGGACCAATGGAACGAGCATGAATCTTTTCCTCAACAAGATGAATAAGCTTCATCATATAGATATATCCCACAGTCACCTTCTGATGGAATGGTTCTCCTGTATGGCCGTCATAAAGAGTAATCTTTCCATCTTCTGGTAAACCAGCTTCAGACAACATCTGTTTAATCTCTGCCTCAGTGGTGCCATCGAAAATCGGACTGGTGACCTTTAATCCTAAGGCTTGAGCTGCCCAGCCTAAATGTGTCTCTAAAATCTGACCCACATTCATACGACTCGGCACTCCTAAAGGATTTAATACCAAATCTATTGGCGTGCCATCTTCTGTAAAAGGCATGTCCTCTTCTGGTAAAATCTTAGCTACAACCCCTTTATTTCCATGCCTACCAGCAACCTTATCTCCTGCAGACAACCTCCTCTTCATGGCAATATAAACTACAACTCTTTTTAGTACGCCTGCAGGTAATTCATCTCCGCGTTTTACCTTTTCGATCTCCTGTTCTTGTTCTGCAATCAAGACTTTGACCTGTTCATCGAAAATTTCAGCAACAGCCTGAGCGCGATCATGAGAGCTTAAGTCAATCTTAAGCAGTTTCTTCTTATCAACTCCTAAAATGCGACAAAGTTTTTTTATTTTTTCTTGCTCAATATAGGAGATCTCCTGTCCATAGTAATCTTTGATCTGGCGCATCTTGGCCAATTCCTTTCTTTTGCCCTCTTTAGATTTGCGGCCGCGTTCTTTACGAGCAAAAATCTGAACATCAACTACAACGCCTGAAATTCCCGGAGACGCATTTAGGGAAGTATCCCTGACATCTCCTGCCTTCTCTCCGAATATGGCTCGCAATAGCCTCTCTTCAGGTGAAAGTTCAGACTCTGTCTTGGGGGTAACCTTGCCTACCAGAATATCATCTGGCCTAACTTCAGCGCCAACACGGACAATGCCATTTTCATCTAGATTCCTGCGAGACTCCTCACTAACATTGGGAATATCCGCAGTTATCTCTTCGTTACCAAGCCGAGTTTCCCTTGCTTCCACTTCGAAACGCTCAATGTGAACTGAAGTAAAGAGATCATTCTTAAGCACATTCTCACTCATCAGAATAGCGTCTTCAAAGTTAAAACCACGCCATGGCATAAAGGCTACAAGTACATTTTTTCCCAAGGCTAACTGACCATCGCTTGTTGCCATACTATCAGCAATAACCTCGCCGGCTTCAACATTTTGGCCTAATTTAACAATCGGACGTTGACGCAAGCAGGTATTGGCATTAGAACGAATGAATTTATTTAAATTGTACGTTTCTCGACCAATCGTAATGCGCTCTGAATCAACAGAACTTACCCGGCCACTATTTTTTGCGACTACTACAGCTCCTGAATCAACAGCTACACGGCCTTCCATTTCAGTACCAACAAGAGGGATGTCAGCAAACAGCAAAGGCACTGCTTGTCGCTGCATGTTCGAACCCATTAAAGCTCGGTTTGCATCATCGTGTTCAAGAAAAGGAATTAATGAAGTAGCAACTGAAAATAACTGTCGCGGCGAAACATCCATATATTGGATCTTTTTTGGTTCGACCTTTGGGAAATCTCCTTTACATCTACAAGAGACGGCTTTCTCAACAAAGGTATTATCTTTATCAATCCTTGCATTTGCCTGAGCAATAATCTTATCCTCATCAACATCAGCTGTCAGATATTCGATTTTCCGCGTTACCTTGCCTGCTTCTACTCTACGGTAAGGTGTTTCAATTAAGCCTATTTCATTGATACGCGCATATATAGTGAGTGAAGAAATTAAACCGATGTTTGGTCCTTCTGGCGTCTCAATAGGACATACGCGTCCGTAATGAGAAGAGTGGATATCTCTTACCTCAAAGCCTGCACGCTCACGTGATAATCCACCTGGACCTAATGCGCTAAGTCTCCTTTTATGCGTTAATTCGGATAAAGGATTAACTTGATCCATAAATTGGGAAAGTTGACTTCTACCGAAGAAATCTCTTATCTGACTGGAAAGTAGTTTGGAATTAATCAGATGGTGCACTGATAGATTCTCAATATCACCTAATATTGCAATCCTCTCCCGCACCAGACGCTCCAGACGCGCCAGGCCAATACGAACCTGGTTTTGAACTAATTCCCCTACTGTTTTCACGCGGCGATTACCAAGATGGTCAATGTCATCTATGCTACCTTTTCCTGATTTCAACCCAATTAAATAATTAATTACCGAGATAATTGTTTCCTTATCCAGCATCCGTTTGGATAATGAAACATTCAGGTTTAATTTGCGATTGAGAATAAATCGTCCTGCCTTTTCCAAATCATAACGTTTGTTATCTTGGAATAGACGAGTAAAGAGCGCCTCAGCCGCTTCTTGCGTAACCGGCTCAGTAGGACGCAATTTACGGTAAAAGTCCATGAGGGCTTCTTCGCGTGTTTTTGTAAAATCTTTTTCTAATGTGTTTTTTATTAATTCTGAGGTGGGACTGGGAAAGGCCTTCTTTATTTCTTCATCAGTTGCATATCCGAATATTCTCAAAATTTGCGTTGCCGGAAAATTACGTTTTCTATCCACATAGGCAATTATCGTATCTGAAAGATCTGCTTTAAATTCAAGCCAGGCGCCTCGATAGGGAATTATTCTACCAAAGAATAGACTTTTTCCCGTTGGATGTTCTTCGCTTTCAAAGGATACCCCGGGAGACCTCTGAATCTGGCTAACGATTACTCTTTCGTCTCCGTTTATAATAAAAGTGGCGTTTTCAGTCATCAGGGGTATATCACCAAAATATACCTCTTGTTCCTTTGTCTCTTTAGGAGAAATGAGCCTCAATTTAACTTTAAGTACGCCAGCATAGCTCACTGACCTTCGCCTGCACTCTTCAACGCAATACTTGGGCTTTCCTATTGTGTAGCATATAAACTCTAACTGATATTTATTGTCGTAGCTTTGAATTGGAAAAATTTCCTCAAAGACTTCCTGTAGTCCTACTGAATTTCTTTTGCGAGGGTTTACCTCCATCTGGAGAAAGTTATTATAGGCCTCAAGCTGTACATCCAACAAATTAGGAATAGGAAAAATCTCTTTTAGCTTTCCGAAACTTTTCGTTTTTTTCATAGTTTAGAAATTGATTACAGTAAAATTTTGTTTTTGTTAAACCAGAGAAATCTTACTTTAATTCTACTTTAGCCCCTACTGCCTCGAGCTTCTTCTTGATTTCGTTAGCCTCATCCTTAGGGACATTTTCTTTAACCGGCTTAGGAGCTGAATCCACAAGGTCCTTGGCCTCTTTAAGCCCCAGGGTTGTTAAGACGCGAACTTCTTTAATGACCTGAATTTTGTTTGCACCAACCTCTGTTAGGACAACGTTAAACGTCGTTTTCTCTTCTTCTTCCTCAGCAGCTGCTCCCGCAGCAGCCCCGGCTATGGCCATCGCAGGCATTGCCGCAACACCAAACTTATCCTCTAATGCCTTTACCAGGTCTGAAAGCTCAAGAACGCTTAAGCCTTCAATAGTTTTGATAACGTCTTCAACTTTAGCCATCTTTCGTCCTCCTTGAATAATTAACCGTTACTGTCTATCTTCTTTTTTATCTTGTACTTCAACCTTTTTATCTTTTACTTGCTTTTGTTCCTTTGCAGAAATCAGGCAAAGTAATAGCTTTCTCGTAAGTTGCTCTAAAACTGCCCTAAACTTTATTAAGGGAAACTTCATTGCAATAACCCCTTTTGCAATTAGCCCAACCCTTCCAGGAAGTTTTGCAATATCCGCAAGCTCCGCACTTGAGATATCTTTATCATCTAAGATACCGGCCAATAACTTAAATTCCGTATGCTCCTTGACAAATTCTGCCAGCGCCTTTGTAGTAGCAACGATATCATCGCCGACAAATACCAGGCCTGCGCAAGTGCAAGACTCATCAAGCAATTTTTCCTTCTTTATCCCCTTAAGAAATCTCTTAAAAAGCGATAACTTGGTTATTAATAATGTGGAGGCCTTATCATTTAAGCTCTTGCGCAATTGAATTAAATCCCGCGTGTTTACTTTATTGAGATTTACAGCAATTAAACTTGAATGCGATTCGTAAGCAGCATTTAATTTGTTTACAATCGCGTCTCGATAAATATAACCTACTCTAGTTGGTTTTTCAGCTACCTTTAACATATTATACTTTTAGCCTAAATCCAGGCCCCATAGAGGTTGAAATGAATAAGGATTTAATAAATTGCCCTTTGAGTGTATTCGGTCTAGCCTGATTGAGGGCATCAAAAAATACCTTGAAATTATTTTCTAAAGAGCTTTCAGGAAATGAGGCCTTGCCAATGGTTACATGCAAACCACCTTGTTTATTTACGCGAAATTCAATTTTTCCAGCCTTCAATTCTTTAATTATGCCCTTAATATCATTAGTCACTGTGCCTGTCTTTGGACTAGGCATTAAACCGCGCGGACCAAGAACCCTCCCAAGCCGACTTACATCCTTCATCATTTCGGGTGTAGCGACTACGCAATCAAAATCCAGAAAACCCTTAGCCACCTTTTCTATAAGCTCGGCAGCACCGACCAAATCTGCACCTGCCTCTTTAGCAGCGGCCTCGGCTTCTCCTTTGCAGAACACTAACACGCGCCTTTTCTTTCCAGTGCCATGCGGAAGCACCACCGTACCCCTAACTAACTGATCAGTTTTCTTAGGATCAATACTTAAACTTATTGCCAAATCAAGGCTCTCATCAAACTTTACCTTTGGCAGCTTTTTTATCTTCAAGATGGCTTCTGAAATTGAATAGGTTTTGCCTTTTTCAATTTCCTTATGAGCCTCTTTTAACCTCTTGCTTATTTTTTTCATCTTAAGCCTTGCTATCAATAGCTATGCCCATGCTACGTGCCGTGCCTTCGATAATCTTCATTGCTGTGTCAATATCACTTGTATTTAAATCCTTTAGCTTCTGCTTGGCGATATCCCTAATTTCTTTTTTGGAGATTGTGGCGATCTTTTCCTTTCCCGCTGTTCCTGAAGCCTTTGCCAAATTACAGGCCCTTTTAAGTAAAATCGATGAAGGCGGGCTTTTGATAATAAAGTCAAATGTCCTATCCTCATAGAGACTGATCACTACCGGTAAAATCAAACCCTCTCTATCCTTGGTAATATCGTTAAAAGACTTGCAGAACTGCATTATATTTATACCATGTTGACCTAAGGCCGGACCTACTGGAGGCGCAGGATTAGCTGCTCCTGCCGGAACATGTAACTTAACCTGGGCAATAATCTTTTTCTTAATCTTTCTCTTTTTAACTGCCATCACTTATTCCAATCCAATTAATACTATTCCTACGTTAAACTTTCTCTACCTGCCAATATTCAAGTTCAACAGGTGTTGCGCGACCAAAAATTGACACACTTGCCTTGAGTTTTCCTTTTTCAGGCTGTACCTCATCAATAGTGCCGTTAAAATTAATAAACGGGCCGTCAACAATCCTTACAGCTTCACCTGCTTCAAAAATTACCTTAAGACTAGGCTTAACCTCAGAATCGCGAGAGCGCGACAGTATTGACTCAACCTCTTTTTCCTTAAGGGCTGAAGGCCTTCTGCCCATTCCGATGAAACTTGTAATGCCAGGAGTGTTTTTAATCAAAAACCAGGTATTGTCGTTTAATTCCATATGCACCAAGAGATAACCTGGAAAGAACTTCCTTTGCGAAACACGTCTTTTACCAGCGCGGATTTCAGAGATTTGCTCAGTGGGGATAAGAACTTCGGAAATTAAATCAGTAAGTCCTGCAGTTTTTATCTTATTCACTAGGCTTTTCTTGGCCTTCTCTTCCGAACCTGTCTGCGTATGGATAATATACCACTTCTTCATAATCTCACTTCAAAAACCGATATCTAGGGTCGTCATTTTAGGAAAATGCTCAAAATTTTTGATAACGCCAAATCAACTGAACCTACATAAGCTGTCAAAAATCCAGTCAATACAAGGATTATTACTGTTGCAGCCATAACCTCTTTTCGCGTCGGCCAGGAAACCTTGACCAACTCGGTGCGCACCTGAAGAAGAAACTTTGCTACCTTTGCGAAGTTTTTTATAACAAAAAAAAGTAAGACACCGCCAGCAATGCCAAAGAAAATTTTAGAAAAATTCGCAAATATAAAATCCATAATGAATGATTTTAATTAACGGGGGCGGCAGGACTCGAACCTACAGTTCGGGTTTTGGAGACCCGCCGTTTAGCCAGTTAACGGACGCCCCCAGTTTCGTTGGGGCATAAAAATTGCAATTACTTTATTTCCTTGTGTTGAGTATGTTTACGACAAAAATTACAATATTTTTTCAGCGCTAATTTTTCTGTATGAAGCCTTTTATTTTTTGTCGATGTATAGTTTTTCCGTCGACATTCACTACATTGTAATGTAATATTTTCACGCATAAAATTTATATTGCCGCACTTATAGCCCCCGACCGGAATTGAACCGGTGACCCCGTCCTTACCAAGGACGTACTCTACCTACTGAGCTACAGGGGCAGATTACACAAAGTCCTTATTGTACACAGACTTATAGATTCTGTCAAGGAGAAATTTATCTTTTTTTGGGAAAGCTAAATGGTGAGAATTTTGCGTTCAACTTCTAAGGAATGAGCATACCTAATTAAGTAGAAGCAATCTGTACCGCAGGCATAGAAAGCACCTTTAAGCAGGCAGTTGAATTTCTGCATATGCTTCCTGCTATCTCGCTGTTTATTGATAAAGACGTGTGTTTGGAAATTCTTCTTATAAGAATGCTTGATTTTCTTGACGAGATAGATATATTTTCTCCTGGTCGTGGTGATATAGTCCTTGCCCTGGTTTATAACGCAACTTGAAAATAGCTTGCGTCTCTTGTCTATTGATGAAATGTTTTTAAGAAGAACTTCTTTCATTGTTCTTGCCTCTAGGTATTTAGGAAACTTTTTTAAAGTCTTTATTAAGTACATAAAAAAATATCTTATTCTAAGTATAACACATAAAGAGGGTTACGTCAACGTCTCAACCAAGGCAATTTTGCCCTACCCTCCTTTTTACCTAACAGCCTATAAATATTAGACTTATGGCTAATTATTGCAAAAAAGGCAACAATGAGAGAAAAAGTAAATATTTCTCTTGAATCTACTAGGAAAAATGTTGCTACTGGAAGTACTATGGCGCTAGAAATAGATGCCAAAGAGACAAAACCAGTTGATAGAAAAATAACAGTCCAAACACAGACGCTAATAAGTAAAACAAGCCTTAAATCACTGATCGAAAGCATAAGCCCCAAAAGCACTCCTAAGGTTGTAGCAATCCCCTTTCCTCCTTTAAAGCTCAAAAATACCGGCCAGATATGGCCGATGATCACAATCATCCCAAGAATTATCCTCCAGACATCCCTGCTTATGACTAAAGGGTAGACGCCAGAAGCTAAAACAGCTGAAGCAAAGAACCCCTTAAACACATCAAAAAACAATACAGTAATACCTATTGATTTGCCAAGAACCCTAAATGCATTTGTTGCCCCAATATTGCCAGAGCCAAGCTTGCGAATATCAACGCCTTTTAGAACCACACCCAACAAATAAGCAGTAGGTATAGAACCTAATAAATAACTACTTATGATTAGTAATATTATCATCATTTAAAGTAAATAGATTGAATCCTCTACGGATATAATCAATGCCGGAAATAACAGTAAATAGAATAGCCAAATTCCATAAGAAATGTGAATATTTAAACTCAAGCAGTATGACTACAATTGTGGACATCTGAAAAAAAGTAGTTAATTTACCCCAGGAGGTCGGGATGATTTTTATATCTTGGCGTACAAGAAAAATCAAAAATGTTCCCAGGAGTATAATTGCATCGCGGCTGATCACAACTAACACAACTGAAAGCGGCAATTTAACCAAAAAAAACTCCCTTCTGGCAAATAAAAATATATAAGCACTCATTAGCAGCAATTTATCCGCCAGAGGATCAAGAATAGGCCCTAATTTTGTCTTTTCTTTATATATACGAGCCACGAGACCATCAAGGACATCAGAGACAATTGCTAGGAAAAAAATAACAAGCGCAATTACCCTTAAATAGTCTTTTTGCGGAGTGTAATAAAGAATAGTAGCGACTAAAAATGGTATAGTAAGAATTCTAAATGCAGATATCTTATTTGCATATCTCATTATCTGATTATCCTCATACGATTAAGTGGCCAATAAATCAAAAATGCCTTTCCAGTTAAGAATCTTTCATTAACAAACCCCCAATAACGGCTATCGCGCGAAGAGCTACTATTGTCACCTAGACAATAATAAGAATTATCAGGGATATCAACTATTCGATCCGCCCCTCCATAGGGCCCTTCATTGAAATATGTGTTGGCCCTTATCCTGCTATTCTCAACAAGTTCATCATTGATATAAATATCGCCGTTTTTAATCTGGACAGCCTCGCCCGGCAAACCAATCAGCCGCTTGATATAACTTTTACTTCGCGTATCCTTAAAAAATGATAGCATCCGTCTATAGAGAAGTCCTGAAGTTTCATCATTTAGGTATTGCTTAAATGATTCAAAATTACGCTTACCTGCACTGGGCGGATAGATAAAAACGATTACTTCCCCCCTTTTTAACTCTTTTAACCTCGGAAGTCTTGCTCCTAAAAAAGGTATCTTGGGACCATAAAATAGCTTGTTAACCAAAATCCTGTCACCTGGCCTTAACGTTGGTATCATTGAACCACTGGGAATCTTAAATGCCTGTAAAAGAAAGGTACGAATAATCAATGCCAAGATAAACGCAATAATAATTGCCTCTATCCACTCTCTTCTTGCAGATTTAACCGAATTTTTCCTCGTCTTTTTTTTCGCCATTGCTCAACCTCGTAGTTAGATTATTAGTAATTTATACTCTCTAAGATCTGCTTAACGTATCTTTATTGCTGCCAAAAATGCCTCTTGCGGTATTTGAATTTTTCCGAATTGTTTAAGGCGTTTCTTTCCCTGCTTTTGCTTTTCCCAAAGTTTGCGTTTACGGGTAATATCACCACCGTAACATTTACTAGTTACATTTTTTCCCAAAGGGCTCAGTCTTTCTGAGGCAACAATATGGGAACCAATAGCAGCCTGCACCCTGATCTCAAAAAGTTGTCTGGGAATAAACTCCTTAAGCTTCATTACCAGTTTCTTTCCGAGCTGACTAGCCTTATCCTTATGCACGATCTGTGAAAAACTATCAAAGGCCTGGCCGTTAATCATGACATCTAACTTTTCTAATCTTCCAGGGCGATATCCGATAAAATCATAATCAATAGAACCATATCCTTTAGTAACTGATTTAACCTGGTCGTAAAAATCAACTATCACTTCAGCTAACGGCATTTCAAAAATCAATTCCAATCTCTCTTCGCCTAAATATTCGCTCGACTTGTAAATCCCTCTTCTGGTCTTAGCGAGTTCATATATTTTATCCATAAATTTCTTGGGAGATACTATGAGCATTCTGATAAATGGCTCTTCAACTCTCTCTCTCATTTGTGGCTCTGGTAATTTAGATATATTATCAACAATTACCAACTCTTTATTTTTAGTAAAACAGCGAAAAACAACATTAGGGGCAGTTAAGATCAAATCCAGGTTATATTCTCTTTCTAGCCTCTCTTGAACTATCTCCATATGAAGAAGACCGAGAAAGCCGCAACGAAAACCAAAGCCGCAGCTAGATGAATTCTCTGGCTCATAAACAAATGAGGCATCATTAAGATGGAGCTTTTCTAAGGCCTGACGCAAGAGACCAAAGTCTTTGGCATTAACCGGATATATACCGCAGAAAACAAGTGGTTTTATCTTTCTGTATCCGGCCAAGGGCTCTTTTGCTTTTTTTTCAAGGCAAGTTATTGTATCGCCTACAGTAATATCCTTTGCCTGACGTATATTTGCAGTCAAAGAACCAACTTCGCCCACAGAAAGCGAATCAACTTCTAATGAGTCAGGTGTAGAAATCTCAAGGCTTTCTACTTCATATTCTTTTTGTTCATGCATTAATATAATTTTGTCTTTAGGCTTTAGTGAGCCGTTTACAATCTTAACATATACAACAACGCCTTTAAAAGTATCATAAAAAGAGTCAAAAATCAATGCCTGAGTCGGCTCATCTGCATTACCCTGAGGTGCCGGAACGTCCTTAACAATTCTATCTAGAATTTCTTTAACACCAGTGCCTTCTTTTGCTGAAGCTAAAATTATCTCCTCTTCCTTAAAGCCTAGAATATCTACCATTTGAGAAAGAACTAGGTCTAAATCTATATTTACAATGTCTATCTTATTTATGACCGGGATAATCTTAACGTTTCGCTCTCTGGCTATGTGAAAATTAGCCAATGTCTGTGCCTCAACGCCTTGAGTTGCATCAACAACTAAAACAGCTCCCTCACAGGCATGAATAGATTTAGAAACCTCGTACGTAAAATCAACGTGGCCAGGGGTATCTATAAGGTTGAGGATATAATCAGCACCATCATTACCTTTATAATTAAGGCGCACTGCTGATGATTTAATTGTAATGCCGCGCTCTCGCTCCAATTCCATATCATCCAATACCTGATCAGTACTATGCCCTATATCAATCGCATTAGTTATTTCTAGTATTCTATCTGCCAGGGTTGATTTTCCGTGGTCAATATGAGCAATAATGGAAAAATTTCTGATTAGTTTTTTATCCATAATCTAATGGCGTCGTATAAGAATAAAACTTCAAGAATATTTTTTTGTTTTTTTGTTTTTCTTTTTTTTGCTACAAGACTGTTTCTTTAAAACCTTTTCCTGCAACCTGGCCACCACTTGGCTAATGCTAAGCCTTGTAGTATCAACATAAATAGCATCATGCGCTCTTTTTAAAGGACCGCAACTTCGAGTTAAATCGTTTCTATCTCTACATTGAATGGATTTTTTAACATCTTGACACGAAACTGAGGGGTCTCTCATCTTCAGTTCTTTAAACCTGCGTTTGCCTCGCACGCCTAAAGAGGCATCAAGGTAAAACTTTACAAACGCATCGGGAAAAATTACTGTGCCGATATCTCTACCTTCCACTACACAATTTTGCTTCTGGCCCATAGCACGCTGTGATTTACCCATAATCTGCCTGATTGCTCCTATGGAGGCAATAAAAGAAACTAAGGAACTAACCAAAGGGCTTCTTATCTGTCTATTAATAAGCTTGCCATCTAGATATACATCTAAACTAAAACGAGCGCCTTTCACAAGCTGGATACGAGCCTTACGGGCAACACGTATAAGTGCCTTCTTTTCCAGAAAATTGACCTTTTGCCGTAAGCCTGCCAGGGTTAGAGCCCGATACATTGCCCCTGTATCCAAATAAAGATAGCCTAACCTTTTCGCTAAAAGTTTAGCTACTGTGCTTTTTCCAGCACCAGCAGGACCATCAATGGTGATAATTTTAACCTTGAGATTGGGTTTTCTGGGGCGGGTTTTGTTCAATTTAGAGATTGTCACGTCTTTTTTTTGCTTTTTTAAAATATGCTTGAAGAAGACGAGACCTTCCTGTTTTTAGCAACCTTGCAAGAAGAGAAAGTGATTCTTTAAACCTTTTAATGGCGCCTAATATTTCGCTTTTATTGCTTAAGCATATATCCCGCCAGATCTTTTCGCTAGAAGATGCGAGTCGCGTACAATCTCTGAGGCCATTCCCAGAAAAAGATAAATCCCGATAAGACAGGCAATTCATTAAAGCAAAGGAAATCATGTGGGGTAGATGGCTCGTCATTGATACTATTCGGTCATGGTTACGACTATCTGTAATAATAATCTTGGCGCCGAGAGACTGCCAGATCTTTTTCACCTTTCCTAAAGCTGCCTTATTCGTCTTTCTAGTTGGAGTAAGAAAACAAATCGAATCTTTAAACATATCTGCCTTTGCAAACGATAGGCCGCTTTTATCCGAGCCAGCCAATGGATGCGCACCAACAAAAAAGATGCTTTTTTTTGAAAGGAGCCTGCTACTTAAATCCACAATCTCCTTCTTAGTGCTGCCTACATCCATCAAGATTGCACCTGGCTTGGCAAAATTTATAATCCTGGCTAAGCTTTCCTTTATAACCCCGACTGGAGTCGCCAGTACAATAAGATCTGCTTCATACACAGCCTGCTTAAAACTAAACGCAGCAGCATCTACTATCTTTAATTTCCTGGCATTTCTTGCTGATCTTTGTTTGCGAAAAAACCCAATGACCTCAGAAGTCAATTTTCTCTTTTTCAAAGCAAGGGCAATGGAGCCGCCGATAAGACCAACGCCAATGATTGCCACCTTTTTAAACTTAATCTTCTTCTTTGACATTTTAAATTTGCCTACCAATTGCCTTTGCTACAGCCCTCATTCTAGGCATTAGTTCGTTAAATCTTCCCGGTAATAAAGATTGTGCACCATCAGAAAGGGCCTCTTCAGGATTAGTGTGCACTTCAATCAAAACACCATCAGCACCTGCAGCGATTCCAGCTAAGGCAAGTGCAGGCACAATGCCCCATTTACCGCTTGCATGCGAAGGATCAACGACAATGGGCAAATGCGATAGGTCTTTAATTACAGCAATACAGGAAACGTCCAAGGTGTTGCGCGTATAGTCCTCAAAGGTCCTAATTCCCCGCTCGCAAAGTATGACGTTAAAATTTCCACCCGCAAGAATATATTCAGCTGACATCAGGAATTCCTTAATCGTAGACATCATACCTCTTTTTAAAATTACGGGTTTGCGAGTTGCACCCACCTCTTTCAAAAGGTTAAAATTTTGCATATTTCTTGCGCCGATCTGCAATACATCTGCATAATTAGCCACAAGAGAAACATCACGAGGATCCATGACCTCGGTAACAGTTACTAAATCAAACTCTTCCCCTACCTCTTTTAGTAATTTCAAGCCATCTTCACCTAGACCCTGAAAGCTATAAGGTGAAGTGCGTGGCTTAAAAGCACCGCCGCGCAAAGCCTTTGCGCCGGAAGCCTTAATTTCCTTAGCAATTGCCTTTAACACATCTCTGCTTTCAATAGCACAAGGTCCAGCTATAGGTATAATTTGCTTTGTTCCGATCTTAACGCCTTTTCCTAAGTCAATTACTGAAGATTCGGGTTTAAATTCTCGCGACACCAATTTATAAGGAGCAAGAATAGTAAGGACCTTCTCTACCCCTGGAAACACCTCTAAGGGCGTAACCCTTAATACATCTTCAGGCCCGATTACACCAATAATCGTACGCTGTGTTCCCTTAGAGACCATTGGCGTCAAACCCAGCTTTTTAATACGCTGCTGGATATGTTCAATCTGTTCATTTGTAGCGTCTGGCTTTAGGACAATTATCATCTCATCCTCATATGTTTTAATTCATTTATAAATCTTAAATTTTGCGCATGTGTACCAATTGTCACCCGGATAGAATCATATAAACCATAACCTGCCATGCTTCTTAAGATTATTCCCTTCTCAAGCAAATATCTACAAATTCTCCTGGCTCCTTTACCTATGTCAATCAAAATAAAATTAGCCACTGAAGGTATATAGTCAATCTGCATCTGTTTGAAATTGCTATACAAAAATCTCTTCTCCTTCAATACTAACCTTCTTGTCTTAGCCAAAAACGCCTTATCATCAATAGCTGCAGTCGCAGCCACTTGCGCTAAAGAATTTACATTAAAAGGCTGTCTGACCTTATTCATAATATTGATGAGAGATGATTTTCCCAGGGCAAATCCAACTCTTAACCCTGCCAAGCCATAGCTCTTAGAAAAAGTACGTAGTATGATAATATTATTGTTACCGATAAGCTTTAAGGTCTTAGGAAAATCTCCTACGTCGATGAATTCATTATAGGCCTCATCAAACACCACTACAATTCGCTTGGGAACTTTTTTAATGAAATCTTTGACCTCCTGGGCATTCACATAAGTCCCGGTCGGATTATTGGGATTGGCTATAAATATTAATCTGGTTTTACTAGTTATAGCAGCAAGTATTGCCTTCAAATCATAGCAATAATCTTTTAATTTGATGGCCTTAAACTTACGGCCATTTATTTTGCTAATTATCTCATATTCCAAAAAGGTAATTTTTGCTGAAATTACCTCATCACCAACCCTGCTAAAGGCCTTAATAACACAGTCTATCAATTCATCGCTGCCATTACCAACTACAACTGAATTAATGTTAAGCTTGAATTTCGACGCTAATTTCCTTCTCAGGAAATAGTAGTGCATATCAGGATAGCGGTTGATATCCTTAAGCTTGCGCCTTATTGCAGCCTTGGCCTTTGGTGAAGAACCCAGCGGATTCTCATTTGATGCAAGCTTCACTATGCGTTTAGCATCAAGGCCTGATTCGCGGCTTAATTCCTCTATGGATTTTCCTGCGACATAGGACTTTACGCCCTTTATATTTGGATTAACAAAACTCATGTTTATTTTTTGTTTATTTACCTAGTCTTTATTCTAGACCGGGTATGAACCAAGAACCTTTAAATATTTACACTTTTTAGCTAGTGCATTCAAGGCCTTCTTTACCTTAGCTTGATCGCGATGACCCTCCAAATCAAGAAAGAAATAATAATCCCAGGCCTTTCTCTTGGAAGGCCTAGATTCTATTTTCGTAAGATTGAGCTTATTTTCTTTGAACGGAACCAACATATCGCATAAAGCCCCGACCTTGTCTTGAATGGAGAAAACAACAGATGTCTTATCGTTGCCTGTTGGAGAAACATCGTTTTTACCTATTACCAAGAATCTGGTCATATTATGAGGGCTATCTTCGATTGCCTTAGAGACTATCTTCAAATTGTAAATTTTTGCTGCCAAGGTTGAAGCAATGCATGCAGCATTTTTTTCCTTAGAAACAATCTGAGCCGCCTTTGAACTACTTGAAACCTCCATAAGCTCTGCTTTGGAAAGATTAGTCTGTAGCCAGATACGGCATTGTCCGAACACTTGAGGATTAGAATAGATGCGCTTGATCTTTGAGTTAGGATATTTCATAAGCAAATTATGGGAGATCTCCAATAGGGCCTGAGAGCAGATTTTCAAATCCGTTTCTGTCAACATATCCATGGTATGGGAAACAGCTCCCTCAATGGAATTCTCGATCGGCACTACTCCATAATCTGCCTCAGCCTTATCCACTAAAGCAAAGCAGTTACCTATAGAACTTGCACCGATATAATCCACCTGAGAGCCGAACTTTTTAATTGCTGCCAAATGAGTAAAACTTGCCTCTGGTCCTAAATATGCAATCTTAATAGGCTTCTCTAAAGCAAGCATACTAGACATTACTTCACGATAAATAGCCTCAAGAGCGCTCTTAGTCATAGGGCCTTTATTCATTAAAGACAGCCTCTTCAGGATTTCCCTTTCTCTATCCGCAGCATAGATACTCGTGCCTTTATGGATTTTGACCTTTCCAATTTTTAAACTCATGTTGGCCCTTTTATTCAAAAGCTGTAAGATATTTTTATCTATAGAGTCAATAGTTTTTCTTAAATTTTTAATGCTCATCTTATCCATAATTATCCTCTTCTAACAAGCCTGCTAAAAAACTTTAGCAAAGCGGGGAAAATTTTAGCCTTCATCAGCAACTGGCTCCTGGCTGATAGGCTTACTTTCTCCTTCTTCTTTAACTTCTAAATCTTTCAATGTCTCTTCTACGTTTTGTGGCTGTGGATTCATAGTAGCGAATTCTTCGATGGGTGGCAAATCCTGTAAAGACTTAAGACCAAAATACTCAAGAAATCCACTCGTGGTTGCATAAAGAAAAGGCCGGCCCAGACAATCCTTCCTTCCTGCAGTACGAATTAAGCCTTTCTCCAGGAGTGTCCTTACTACACCATCAACATTTACACCTCTCAATGACTCAATATCTAATCTTGTTACGGGTTGTTTATAGGCAATAATCGCTAGTGTCTCCAAACTAGGTCCGGAAAGCCTTTCTACGTGCCTACTCTTATAAAGACTTTTAACAAAAGAGGCAAATTCTCGATTAGTAGACATTCGAAAGCCACCTGCAATTTCTACTATTTGAATTCCGCTATTTCTTTTCTCGTATTCTGTCTCTAACTGCGCAATATAACTACGTATTTCATCCGTATCCACATTGCCCAACACCTCTCTGATCTGGGTAATCTTTAATGGACCCCCATTTGCAAAGATCAAAGCCTCAATTACATTTTTAATATTATCTTGTGGATTCTGCATCTTTTGTGTTTTGTCTATAAACCTCATTAAGTAATGCTTCGGCGGTGTTTATCTCTGGGGAGCGCAGAAGCGCTTTCTTCAGCATCTCTTTAGCTACTGGCTTCTTGTATTGCAACTGCACCAAAATCTGTAATGCTTCTTCTTCATAATCGCATTGCTTTTTCTCAGCTTGTTCAACCGCATCGTCCTGCAAGAGGGCAAAGCGGCCAACCTTATCCTGAAGCCTTGCAATAATATCTTTTGCCCTTTGCCTGCCAATACCCGGCAAGCCTAACAAAAAATTCGTGTCTTCATTATAAATTGCCCGCGCAACTACTGAAATTGGTTTATTTAAGGCCTTAATTGCTGCCTTTGGACCAACGCCTGAAACTGTAATAAACTGCTCAAAAAAATCTCTTTCAAGTTTATTCAAGAAACCTATCAATACTGGCACACTGCGAGATGGCTCAATCTGATGATAATGATAGGTGATTAAACTCAATATCTTATCTTCCGGCATTGACTTAACGATACGTTGCAAAATTGTCATTGGAACCAGAACCTCATAACAAATACCATTGATATCAATAATCAAAGAGTTATCTTTTATCTGATTTACTTTCCCGCAAATTTGAGCAATCATATTATCATTATACCCATCATCCAAGGCCCTTAAGTGTATGGCCATGTGTTATTGCTACTGCTAAGGCATCAGTAATATCAAAATATTTAGGCGTATCCTTTATTTTTAAAAACTGCTGTATTACTTTTTGCAGTTGTTCTTTGCTCGCCCTCCCCCTTCCAATAACTGCCTTTTTTATGCGTGTTGAAGGGTATTCGTAAAGCGGAATATTCAATTGAGCGCTAATCAAACAAATTAATCCTCGGGCCTGTCCGAGTGCATAAGATGTAGTCGGATGACGATGATGCGAATAAAGCTTCTCTAGGGCTATAGCCTGAGGCTTCATCCTATTTACTAAACTAAGCATAGAGCGATAAATATACTGCAGTCGCCTTTCGACTTTATCATCCTTTCTTGTTTTAACAATGCCGGCTTCAATTAAAATAGGCTCTCTATTATTCCAGTCAACTAGACCATAGCCTGATATATAAAGCCCCGGGTCAACTCCAAGTATCTTCATCTAATCACTTACAGCCTTATCTAGCAATTCATCAGGGATATCAAAATTTGCATAGACCCCCTGCGCATCATCATGATCTTCTAGGGCCTCAACCAAGGCTAGTATATTTTTTGCCATCTGGGCATCATTTACTTTAACCATCGAGCTAGGAAACATTGTAATTTCGCATGTTTCAAAAGCTATCTGTTTATCAGAAAGCGCTTTTTTTACAGCCTCAAGATCCTGCGGCTGAGTAGTAATTTCATATTTTTCGCCTTCGCCTTTTAAATCCTCAGCCCCTGCCTCAAGTATAATAGTGAGAAGCTTGTCTTCATCTATTGTTTTTTTATCGACTACAATAAACCCTTTTTTTGAAAAGAGCCAATTCACTGAACCTGCGCCCGCTAAATTACCGCCTTTCTTAGAAAGGATATTTCTAATTTCGGCTGATGTACGATTTTTATTATCCGTAAGTGTTTGAATGATAATAGCCACACCACAAGGTCCATAGGCCTCATAGGCAACAGACTCATAGCTTATCCCAGGAAGTTCGCCTGTACCTCTTTTGACTGCCTTGGTTACATTATCAAGAGGCATATTGGCCTGTTTGGCTTTTGCCATAGCAGCTCGCAGTCTTATGTTTATATCCGGATTGCCGCCACCTTCACGCGCAGCACAAGTAATCTCGCGAATTAACTTTGTATACACCTGCCCTTTTTTGGCATCAGTAGCTGCTTTCTTATGTTTAATACTCGCCCACTTTGAATGACCTGACATTTTTTATCTCCTTTTATTTAACGCGTAATTTAAAAATTAGGAACAGGCAAATAAGCCGAGTTCTGTATGATTTTGATGGTCATTCATCTTGTCTGCTAGATTACTCTAGCGACTCTAGCGGTCTACCCACCCATCCATAGTCAAACTAACTGGAACGGGAGATTCCAAGTAATGGGCCTATATGACCTTGCTCCACGTAGAGATTGCCGCGTTTCACATCAACTCATAGTCAGCGAACTGAATATGAGCTTACTCGTCTCTGTGGCTCTTCCGCCTAGGGCGAACAAGTTCATCAATTTCTGACGAACCCAATCCGTTTCGGAATAAAATCCGAAAGAGAGGTATTACCTCTTACGTTTCCCTCTGGAGCTCGGACTTTCCTCTCCAGCCTGTTCGGCCGGAGCAACCATCTTTGCCTGTTCTCTAATTGCCTTAACTGCTAGTTTATCTGCTTCGCGATTTTGCTCTCTGGGAATATCGTTAATCTTAACTTCATCAAACTCAGAACAAAGCCGCTGTGCTTTTAAATAAAGGATCTTTAAAGTATCATTCTTTACTTTAAATTTCTTTTTAATCTGATTTGCCAATAGTTGACTATCGGTATTTATGACAATGCTTCTCGCTTTTAAACTAAGAAGTTCTTGCAGGGCGAAAATTAACGCCATATATTCAGCTACATTATTAGTAGCAGTACCGATAAATTTAGATAAATTTCTAACTGTGTGTTTGCCTTTTGAGATTACTACTCCCGCACCCGCAGGTCCAGGATTACCACTTGAGGCGCCATCGATAAATGCTTCAAATATCGAACTGCGGCATTTTTTAACGGCGGTATTCTTAAACAAATCATCCAAAAGGCTTCTTCCCCTCTAACTCTTTGGAAACACTATTAGTTTCCTAATTCTTCTTCTAAATACAAAAGACGAGTGCACATCTGACAGGTAATAATCTTATCATACATTTTTATCTCATTAATAACCTGCGCCCTTGCACTCATAAAACAGCCTTGGCAAGTATCATTCTTTACCGGAACAATGGCTAAACCAGCACGATTTTCCAAGACCTTTTCATAACCTGAAAGGATCTTCTCTTCTATGTCTAAAACGACCTCTTTGCGTTTATTATCCAATGTCGCCAATTCCTGATCAATTTCAGTGACCCTATCATTAAGCACCTTTCCTTCTTTATGTAACCTTTCTTCTTCTAACTTTAGATTGTCAGTCTCCCTGGCAAGTTCGTCTTTTTTTGAATCCACAGTGTCGAAGTTTACGAGTAATTCATCCTCAATAACAGATTTATCTGCCTTTAGGCCTTCAATCTCTTTTAACATAGCTGTGTATTCTTTGTTTGTTTTTAATGTATATAACTGCTGTTGCGATTTGTTTATTGCCGCTTCCTTTGAAGAAAGCTCTAGCTCTTTATCTTTGCGTTTAAGCAACAGCGTCTCTATTTCCTTCTTTATCTCATCGGCCTTGAGCTTTTTGGCATTAAATCGCTCTTCTAGCTCTGCATGCTCTTTTGGCTTATCTTGCTTTTCTTTTTTTAAATTAAGGATCTGACTATCAAGTTTCTGAAGTTGGACAAGTTTCCTAATCTGTTCCTTTATAGAAGTGTTCTCAGTCATTTAAAAGAATATAATTAAAAACTAGTAAATACCTCATTGATTTAACGTGCTAAATAACCTGGGCGATACAGGACTCGAACCTGTGATCTCTGCCATGTGAGGGCAGCGCTCTAACCAGCTGAGCCAATCGCCCCTAAAATTCCTAGACTAAAGTTTATTAAACACAAAGTGAGAATCTTTATCTATCTACTTGGGCGATACAGGACTCGAACCTGTGACCCGCTGATTATGAGCCAGCTGCTCTAACCGACTGAGCTAATCGCCCAAAACTTGCACCTACTTAATTATCAATGAGTTACAATAATAGTCTCTTTAACTGTTTCTCTCTCAACTTGCCTTGGTGTCCAAATAGTGTCCATTCGCTTGCCTAAAATGTCTACCCAATACCTACTCTCTCACATTCTCTTTTTTCTTTTATAACAGCACGATTATAGCGACGAAACATCTTCCAAAATCTTGGGATATCTAGATTAGGCATATATGAAATATTGTAGCGCTTAAGTATTGCGTTCATTTCTTTCTCGGCTTTTCATTTCTTTTTTTCAAATCCACTATCCACAAAAATGGCAATAAGAAGATGTAAATTATCCGTGCTAATAATTTCATAAACCAAAGAGAAAGAGAAACCTGTATTTTACTTAAATGCTTGAGTGCTTTCATTTGAGCCAATTTGTCTGTAGAAAAAGGCGTATATCCCACAATAGAAATCCGTCTCTTAAATCCTTCAAAAAATTCCTCAAAAGATACATAGGAGAGAAATAAAAAGAACGATATGATTTTTTGTAATATTTATCAATGGTCTCGTGAGATAATGTAGGGTGGTCATACAATTCATAATTAGAAGAATGAAAATTATATCTATTCAAGTCTTTTGTTTTGATCAATCCCTTACTATCCCACTCGTTGAATAATTCTGTTCCTGGCAATGGAATGGTAATATTGAATTTTGCGAAATCAAGTTTTAATTCTTTTGCTAACTTAATTGTTTCCTCCATGGTTTCTTCTGTCTCCCCAGGAAGCCCAAACATAAAATAACCTAGTGTCTCAAAGCCCAGCTCTCTTGACCAGCGGACTGCATCCCTTACCTGTTGTAAGTTTATCCCCTTTTTAATCCTATTGAGGACTTTCTGACTTCCTGTTTCTATGCCTAGTGTGATTTTATAACAACCTGCTTTCTTCATCTTTGTAAGTAACTCTTTATCCAAACTATCTACTCTCATACCATTAAGCGGAAACCATGGAAATTTTAAGTCTCTATTTATAATCTCATCACAGATTGCTTTTGCCCTTTTTAAATCCGTTGAAAAAGTATCATCGAGAATATTTATCTCATTGAATCCAATCATCAACATATATTCAATTTCATCAACTACCCTCTTGGGACTCTTTACACGAAACTTTCTACCCTGGATGTTTTTATTGCAAAAAACACACCCATAAGGACAACCACGGGAAGTTTCTAAGTAACCAGGTGGGCTTTTCCTATGGCTCAATGATAGGCTATTATATCTTTCAAGGGAATAGAGATTCCAAGCGGGCAATGGTAAATCATCTAAGTCCTCTATTTGCTCCGCCTTACCTGTATTTATGATGTTGCCATTTTCTTTAAATACCAACCCCTTAATGTTTTTCCAATCCTTAGTTAATAAATCCCGCATAACAAAATCTGCCTCACCCATTACAGCGACATCAAAAGACCCCTTAATCACATCTTCAGGAAAAGTTGCAGTATGCACTCCACCAGCGACAAGAATGGTACTTGATCTGATTCTTTTTATGAGACTTGCTAGTCTTTCTGCTTCAAAATATAAAGGTGTGGTAAAAGTTATGCCTACAATCTTGGGTTTTTCTGCTCTGATATTTTCTTCCAAGAATAAATCGGGGTCATCTTCTATGTTTAAATCTAATATCTTAACTTTGTAACCTGCATCAAGAACTGGCTTAGCAAGTAATGGCAAATTAAGCAAGGGGCTAATTGGCGCACCAACTTTAACTTTAGTATTTTTATAAATTATATTGCTATAAGCAGGATTAATTAGTATTGCGTCTGTCATACTCTCCTTATTCTATTCTTGCAGGATTCCCATATCCTATAGGAGCATCGTGAGTTACTACGCTTCCTGCCCCCATGAATGAGTACTCTCCAATTATGAGTCAGCTGCTCTAACCGACTGAGCTAATCGCCCGAAACTTACACCTAAACGTTTAATTTTACTATGGATTAGAAATCTTGGCAAGATAATTCTATTGATACGCTTGGAGAAACCTGACTTATTTTGTTTTAGCCAATTCTTCTTCAATTATTTTCTTGAATAGTTCAAAGGGCATTGCCCCTTCAACCATGCGTCCGTTGATGAAAAAGGCAGGAGTTCCTTGAACGCCGAACCTTTGGGCATCCTTCAGGTCATTCTCTACCTCTTCCTTTGTCTCTTCTCTATCTAAACATGCATCAAAGACCTTCGCATTCAAGCCAATTTCTTTAGCAAGTCCTTTTAATGACTCTGTCTCTAACTCAGGGGCATTAATAAGCTTATCAAACATCTCCCAGTACTTATTTTGCCTTCCGGCGCATTTAGCGGCCACTGCCGCAGATTTTGCCTGAGGATGAAAGCCTAAAGGAAAATCGCGATATGCGAACTTAACTTTCCCAGTAGAAATATATTCCTTTTCAATTCTAAGAAAGGCATTTTGATAAAATCTCTTAGAAAATGGACACTGAAAATCGCTGAATTCAACCATCAAAACCTTGGCATCAGGACTACCTTTAATGGCATTACCTGCTGCATTTACGCCTTCGACTTTTTTTGAGCCGGGCTCTGGCCTTCTTTCTGCAGCTTGGCGTGGCTGTAGTTGTGTATCTTTTAGTCCTTTTATTATTTCACTGATGCCTTCTTCAGAGATGCCCGTCTTTTTAGCTCGTATAGTCTCATTGATAATTGCGACACTGTTAATTATACAATATCCAATTATCGCTGCAGCACAGATAATAGAAAGACAAATTAACAATACATCTAATCTAATCCATTTCATTATATACCCCTTTTGGTTTGATTAGTTGATTAATTTTTTATCCTTATAACTAACTTAATGATTTTACTATAGTTATAAATAGTTGGCAAGATAATTCTGAAACTTTAGTGGCACTTACTTAAAGGCAGGCGCATTTAAACTTTGCGGCTTACTAACTCCTAACTTGCATGCGGATTAGACGTATCTCCTAATTACTGTCAACACCCTTCCAATAATCTGGACATCTTGGCTTGTATCGTTAGAAAATGCTCTATTCTTTATATCAGAACCCCTCATAGAGCTTAACTCTATAGGCTGGTATTTATCATTTGCGGGACTTAAATATATTCTCCCTCTTTCTATCTTTAAAATCTTTGCTGTCGCATCCTCGTTAATAAGGGCGATAACGATGTCGTTATTCATGGCTGTGTTCTGCCTCTTCACCAACGCCAAGTCACCTTCCCTTATACCGATGCCTTCTAAGCTGTCGCCTTTTATCCTTAACGCAAAGATATCTTCATTAAAAAGGAAATTATCCAAATTGACATAGCCGTCTACGTCTTCAAAGGCCAATTCTGCGGGACCAGCCCTAACCCTACCAACAATAGGAATTTGGAATATTCGCTCTTTCACTAATTCAATTGAACGCGCCTTTCCTTGGTGCATCTTGATATAGCCTTTTTCTGCTAAGGCCCTCAGGTAATCTCTTACTGTACCTGTTGAAGAAAAATTAAAATGCTTACCAATCTCACGAATAGTAGGAGGCAATTTTTCCTTCTTAATCTTATCCCAGATGAATTTTAGGACATTCTTTTGTTTGGTGGTTAACTCTTTCATAATAAATATTATTACCACACAAATGTGTGGATGTCAAGAGAAATAAATACCTTAAACTATGGTCTAGGAATTTATTTAATAAAATAGGAGGGATAATCCTCCCTGCTTCGTTTTGCGCGAAGCAGGTTACTTCTCGTGGGAAATGCTCATATCCAGAAATGAACGAAGACGCCGAGCACGAGTAGGATGTCTTAACTTACGTAATGCCTTGGCCTCAATCTGACGCACGCGTTCGCGCGTAACCTTGAAGACATTACCTACTTCCTCTAGCGTACGCGGACTTCCATCGCCAACGCCAAAACGAAGCATAAGAATCCTTCTCTCTCTGTCAGTAAGCGTGCCTAACGCATCTTGCATTTCATCTTTAAGCATGGAGTGTACTGTGGCATTTGCAGGAGATATGGCCTTTTTATCCTCAATAAAATCACCAAAATGAGTATCGCCCTCATCACCGATTGGCGTCTGCAATGAGATTGGCTCCTGAGCAAGTTTTAAAATACTTTTTACCTTATCACAAGACATGCGCATCTCTCGTGCAATCTCTTCCGGATTCGGCTCTCGCCCTTTTTCCTGAACAAACATCCTTGAAATACGGATAATCTTATTTATAGTCTCAGTCATATGCACAGGGATGCGTATAGTCCTTGCCTGATCAGCAATGGAACGAGTAATGGCCTGTCTTATCCACCAGGTAGCGTATGTTGAGAATTTATAGCCTCGTTTATATTCGAATTTCTCTACTGCCCGCATAAGGCCAATGTTTCCTTCCTGAATCAAATCCAGAAATGACAGGCCTCTGTTTGTATATTTTTTGGCAATGCTTACGACTAATCTCAAATTGGCTTCTACAAGCGCCTTTTTTGCCCGAGAAAATCTCCACTCCCTCTGCCTTATTATCTTTAAATCATCCTTGATCTTTTTGTAGCTTTCGCCTAAAGAACATAAGAGTTCTCGCTTTCGCTTTCGCAATTGAGCAATTTTGCCTTTTTCTTTCTTTAATCTTTTCTTTTTGAAGTCTTTGTCTATGGCATCGATAAGTTTAATTGTATTTTTGAGTCTCTTGCATATACCTTCGACAATGTTGGTGGCAAAACTAAATTCCATCATCAAAGATGAACTATCACTGCCCTTTCGCGTATGACGCAATTTATGAGTCAGCCTACCGATTCTGCGTACGATGCTGGCGCGTTTAAGATTGATGTCGAATTTGACTGCATCTTCAAGATTGATCTTTTTCTCTAGAATATTGTTGGCAAGTTTCAATATTTCATCACGTGCAAATCTTGTAACCAAGACAACTTCGCAGAATCTATTCTCTGCCTCCTCTATTCGTTTTGCCAGAGCAATCTCATCTTCGCGCGAGAGGAGCGAAATATGACCCATCTGTTTCAAATACATCTTGACTGGATCATCTAAGGGGATATATTTATCTGCCAGCGCAGGGGGCTTCTTGTCTTCAGAAATTGCAAGTTTAAGGTCTTCCGTGCTAAAGCCGGTCTTTATCTTAGCTAAGTCCTTCTGTGAATCAACTAGTTGAATTTCCTCTTTACCTAAATAATCCAGTACTCTATCTATCTCTTCAGTAGAAACAACATCCTCAGGCAAAAGATCATTGACTTCATCGTAAGTAAGAAAACCTTTGCGCTTTCCGATAGCGACCAATCTTTCCAGACCTTTAAGGTTGCTATTTTTTTTCGTCTTCATTAGAAAAACTCCTATGTCTTTTTAATCAGCTTATTATAATCTATTATTAATCGATTAACTGTTTGCTCATCGTTTCTTGTCTGCGCAGCAAGAATCTTCTGATGCATTGTCTGCTTTTCTCGTTTAAAGCGTTTTAGTTTAATGCGTTTTAGGCATTCGCCTAATACCTTATCTTTATCATTGGAGCATAATTCATCTATACAATAACTATCTTCATTTAATGATAATTGTGAAATCATCTGATGAACAAAAGCGCCCTCAAAAAAACTCATGAGCTGATGAGGTGCCGCAACCTTACCCTGATCATGAAGTTGGAAAACCTTAGAAATGATTTGTTTGATATCCTCATCCTGAAAATCATCCAAACTGATCTCTTTCTTTATCTCATTAACACAGCTGGCATCTTTTAGTATTAATTTCAAAATCATCTTCTCTACTGCAGAGGCCTTAGAATCAACGATAAAATCGTAACGATTATCGCCAGTGTTAAACCCTGGACTTTGAACCATCTTATCCGCCTCTTCCAATAGAGCGCTTTCATCTATATTGAGCATCTGAGATAATTTCCTCAGATATTGGCTCTTTAGAATCTGATCTTTGAATTTGTTTATTGTAGAAAGCATTTCATGCGCTATTTTAGTCTTGCCCTCAATAGATTTAGAATCAAGGCGTTTAGTAAGAAATGACATCTTGTAATCAAATAGCCCTAAAGCGCCCTTTATGATTGAATTCAATGCATCTAAGCCCTTTTCTCTGACTAAAGAGTCAGGATCAAGGCCGCCAGGTAAAACCGAAATTCTCACATGAACGCCTTCTTCGACACATAAATCTAAGCTACGCAAACTCGCCGCCTCACCTGCACTATCTGCATCAAAAATAACAATGATGTTCTTTGTATAGCGCTTAAGTAACCTAACCTGATTGTTGGTAAGGGCAGTACCTGAACTAGATACAATATTAGCTATCCCCTCTTGATAGGGCATAATCATATCTAAATAGCCTTCAACAACAATTGCCGCATCCTTTTGCCTTATGCCATCTTTTACAAAATTAAAACCATAAAGATTATTGCCTTTTATAAAAATAGGCGTTTCAGGAGAATTTATATATTTGGCCGTATCCTTACCATCTTCGATAGTGCGACCGCCAAAGCCTATAATCCTTGACTTTACATCAAAAATGGGAAACATAATCCTATTGCGAAATCTATCATAAAAACCGCCACCTTCTTTAGCTATCAAGAGTCCACTTTTCTCTAGTATTTTTAAATTAATTTTGTTCTCTCGCAGATAATTCAAGAGACTATCCCAGGAATTAAGAGCAAATCCCAATTTAAAGGTTTTTGCTGTCTCTGGAGTTATTTTTCTTTTTGCTAGATACTTGCGTGCGAAGCTAGCTGCTTCTGCTTTAAGTAAATTTCTGTGATAAAATTCTGCAGCAAGTTCATTGGCCCGATAGATTTCACGGTTAAAATTACCAGCCTCATCAGTCTGAATTACCGGCAAAGAAACTCCTGCCTTTTTTGCCAAAATCTGGACGGCCTCTCTAAAATCCAAGTGTTCATAGCGCATAAGAAAATTAAAGGCATTTCCACCTGCAGAACATCCAAAACAATGGTATATACCTTTATCCGGGCTTACAATAAAAGAGGCTGTCTTCTCATAATGAAAAGGGCAAACTGCCTTAAAATTCCTACCGACCTTCTTTAAAGGTATATAGCTTGAGATAAGCTCAACTATATCTAGCCTGTTTAGGACCTCTTCAAGAATATGTTCTGGAAAGCGCGTTGACATAATATTTACCTTTTATATCTCTTGAATCCTCCACCGCAAATAATCTCAAGTCTTGCCTTTTTTTCGAGCCTATCAAGCTGAAGATTAATTCCTACGCTGTCACTTGAAATATGGCCGGCAATAACAACATTGATTCTTTCTTTCTTGACGTTTTTAAAATGCTCCTCTGAAAGATGCATACAGATCAAAGTGCTGATGCCTTTATCAGCTAATTTAGCAAAGACATCTCTTGAGCCTTCTGTGCCGCCTGTCATATCGACAAATGTCTTTCCCGCCTTTGAGTTAGGGCTGCCGCAAATGATCTTCGGCCCGTTTTTATTGACTGCAGCATATTTGTATTCCGGCATTTGATGTAATATATCAATGATATCCTGCAGTTTTTGAGGCGCTTTTTTATCAATTATTTTCTGTAAGTAGGTTGCAACGCAATTATCAGCAGCTGTATGCATACATAAAAATGGAATATTGAGCAATCTTGCAGTATCCACAGCGCGCATATTATTAACAGGCATAAAACGCCTTTCGACCTCTTTGGCCCTTTCTGATGTTAAAGACTCAGCCAGAGAGATAGAAACCCCTACTTGGGCTAGCAGCTCTGCCTGCATAGACATAACTTCAAATATGGAGGCCAGTGCCCTTCCCCAAGGATGATGAGAAATCGCAAGATCAATTTTCTTCTTCCTCTTCTGGTTTAGACGGTCAATAAGCAAAAGCTCTTCTCCCCCTACATCTATCCCGACAAAGATCGTCTTGATCTCCTTGTCTTTATCGCCGAAAAGGAGCCGGGTATCTGCGTAAGGATTAAAAAGTGAATCCTTGTCGAAGAATTCCTTGTCTTTGTCTCTTAATTGCTTGTAACGCTCTTTTTTTCTTGCCAAATCGCTGGAAACAGACTTCTTACCTCTAGGATCATTCTCAATTCCTGTTTTAACAATTTGTTCGTAGAGTTTGCCTAATTTCATATTCAGTTCCTTTCTTTAAAATGATTACAAAGATTGAAAAAATAAGGTCAGAGTGACTGATTATCTTCCAAGAGCTTCAAAGAATTCTTCATTGAAGCCTTCTTCGGGAAAGAATGGTTTAACTAATTTATCAACCATAAAGGTGTATGTCTTTGCTACAGTACCAAAGGTGTATATGCCAAAAAAGGAAATCTTAGCGCCTCTGTCTAAGAATCCTACAGGTGAAACGATAAAAACTATGAGTATCATTCCACTTAAAAATATTCCGCGAACCCCTCCTAGAAAAGCACCAATCCACTTATCCAAGACAGGATGAGGCTGCAATTTGACAAGAAGTAAAAACGCCTCCCGAATTAAACTGCAGAAAAACACAGAAATTACAAATAAGAGCGTAAAAGATATGAAATTTCCGATTTCAGTGGGGATAAGTTCTGGCTTGCTTAAAAAAGAACCTAGTTTAGAATAGTAATGCACACACGCAAATACAGAAACCAAAACACCTGCTAACTTAAATATCTCAACGCCAAGGCCGCGTTTTATCCCAATGTAGACACAACGACAAACCATCACAATCACTATGATGTCAGCCCACCGTAGCTGATTTACCAATGCAAACAACAAATCACCTCTTTAAATGAGCACATAACTTAAGAAGAGCCTTTCTCCGACATAAGTTAAATGTGCGAATTAAACCCTACACCCATATTAAGCAATTTGAATATTACAACTAATTACCTTTAATTACCTTATTTTTCCTTAGCTGTACTCTTGATTAAAGAAAACAGCTCAATTTTTCAATATTTTATTTCCAGTACTTGAATACGGCTATTCCCTGTATCACCAACATAGATAAAGTTCCCTTTTATAGCAAGGCCAACAGGTGCTGAGAATTCTCCTAAACCATCGCCTTTCTTCCCAAAGGAAAATTTTGGAGACAGGTTGCCATCGGGATTGATTTTTAAGGTCTGAATACGGTGGTTACCAGTATCAGCGACATAGAGACAGTTC
>Ga0180009_10000212_pt1 | contig 89036 bp, 74 predicted proteins | sample OS_PC_MetaG_FD_123537 | JGI IMG/M metagenome (GOLD analysis project Ga0180009, IMG submission 123537) | Groundwater microbial communities from the Aspo Hard Rock Laboratory (HRL) deep subsurface site, Sweden - OS_PC_MetaG | ecosystem: Environmental > Aquatic > Deep subsurface > Groundwater... | reverse complement strand
TTTGGCATCCCGAGGGACACGGTCTACGATATTCATGGGACAGTCGTGTATGTGTTAGCTGCACTAACATCATAGCGGCTGTTCCATTTCGATTCTAAACGCCGAGGGGTTTCAGGCTGTAATTCCTCCATGACGCAAGTTAAGAATGGGTGCACATGACCGACTGCCCCCTAGCACAAGACATCGTGCTTCTCCCAGCTGCACGGAGCTTGGCCGGCCTCTGAACGAACATATTGGACATCCGGATCCGCATCGGTCATGAGATTTTCCTTCTCGCATGCGATGACGTGTATGGTTACGAGCTGGACCTTGCATCGAAACTCGAGGAGGACGTCGCTGAAATGAACGAGGCGCAGCTCACATCGTCCGCACGAAAAATCATTTCGGACACGACATGAGCGTTCGATACACTTCCCGTCTCGTTCGGCTACGTCACGACGACGATGCATCGATTACAGTGGTGCACCGAGTGACGAAACAAAATAATATATTTGTTAGTACTGATTTTTTTCACATGTAACCCCTTGACATGTATTTGACAATCAAAATGTATGATATACTTCACTCACGATCGTCATCCTCAACTCACGAGAAGACGACCCTCGATCTCGACTCTACGTCGGGACGAAACAAAGAAAGCGAGGTGATATTCATGGCAACGAAAAAGAAGGCTACTAAGAAGAAGGTAACGAAGAAGAAGGTAACGAAGAAGAAGGTCGCGAAGAAGGCTCCGAAGAAGAAGGCGACGAAGAAGCGTAAGTAATATCGAACCCTTCTCCTTGGATCCAAGGAAGAAAAATTCCGACAATCTGTCGGAATTTTTTTTCGAAGACGTCATGAGAATAACGGATGCTGTTTCGTTGGATGACGTCCAATATTCGGCTTGACTACGCCAAATTCTCCGTCGTATCCGGGACGAATCTCGACCTCACCTCGACGGACAGCAAGAATCGAATCCGTGATGTCCCGCGATGTGATGCGTATGAGGTCTGACGCATCCATATCGACGAGGACGTGAAACTCATTCCCCCCTTCACTCACGATACGCTCCTCTTCGCGACCGACACGTTTCGATGACGGTGCGACACCGAAGGCGCTTGCGATGATTTCCGCGAGCGGCACGACGGAACGGAACGGCACATGGCCTTTCATCGCGTTCATCTTGTCATCGCGATCCGCGAGATCGCTCACGCGATGCATCACGCCGACGGTCAACGGACGTCCACACTGTGGACAACTTCCTTTCAGACGACGCGTCTCTTCCGGTGCGCACCAGAACGAACAGTCGCGATGACCGTCCGCATGATACTTCCCTTCCTCCGGAAAAAATTCAAACGTCTCGACGAAAGATGGTCTATCGCGCTCGACGATGATGCGACGCAGTTCAGCGTACGACATGGTCGACATCTCGAACACGTTCGCCTCGCGCCCTATCTTCGACGGCGAGTGCGCGTCGGAATTCGACACGAGCATGACGTCGTCGAGCATGGAGCAGCGCCGGTTCATCCTCGGGTCGGAAGAAAGCCCGGTCTCGACGGCATGGATATATGGCGTCATCTCCCCGAAGCATTCCTCAAGACTGTCGAACCCCGACTTCGACCCGAACACGGAGAACCACGGCGTCCAGACGTGGGCCGGGATGAAAAGACAGGCGGGGTCGGCATCAAGGGTCATCCGGAGCAGATCCTCGGAATCGATGCCGACGATGGGACGACCGTCGCTCGACAGATTGCAGTCCCGGTCCCGAAGCATCGACGTCAACCTGTCGAGCGCCTTCATCGAGGGGAAGAGGATGACATGATGAACCCTCCGGACCTTGTCATTCCGCTTATAGATGGAAGAAATCTCGGTCGAAAGGAGGAACCGCGTCGGTGAACTGCCGTCAGACAGGGCGAAAACACCCTCCCCATCCTCTTCCAATAGGGTCCGAATATCCTGCTGCCAAGCCGGGTGAAAAGCATCCCCGGTGCCGATAAGACCGACCCCCTTACGCTCACAGCCTGCAGCGATACCCTGGAGCGTCAGATCCTTAGAGCAGGCCCGAGACCATTTGGAGTGGATATGGAGGTCCGTGATGATTCTCATAACCGATGTCTGGCCAGTGTAGCTCAAAGAAACAGAAACGGCATGCCGCTACCATGAGACACGACATGCCGTTCCTTCACCCTTCCTTCCAAGCATGGATAAAGAAAGGTGTTCCGTTTTGATTTGGTTCCCGCTCGAGGCGGTTATTCATAGTATACGCCCTGACACACATCCAAAAATGCCCCGTAAAAAGGGCACTTTCCAAAATCGACCAATTGAACAACGTGTGGATAACGTGCTGATTACTCAGTGCTCCCTTACGGCTCTTGAACCGAATCGCTTCCTACAATGACAAGAATGTCGCCTTTTACGGTGTTTTCTGAAGATGGAATGTTATCCACAATCTCAGCACCGATATCAGAAGCCAATATATCTACATATTCTGTGGTTGAAGCATTCAGGTTTTGAATAGCAATGATTGTCTTCTCATATCCTTTGACCCCCGCATCTCGTGGCTTAAGGACCAGCCACCCCTTCTCCGTCAACGCATCACTCATCATCTTCCCAAGTCCGGGCGTCCATGTCCCGTTCCTGACTTCTATGGAAATACTGTCAATGCCTTGACGCATTTCATCGCTGATGATCTGTTCCGACGACCCTGTCGATGAAGCTTGCACCTGTTGTGGGATGGAGCTCACGGGCAGGACACTTATGATAAGGTCATCCGCTTCCGAATATAGGACAGCTTTATCCGACCAAATCAGGAGACGGTCTCCCACCTTTGCATCCCGATAGAAGTCCGGGTTCTGCTGTCGGAGGATCTCGGGGTCCTGGATAGTCGCAATGGTCGGCTCCTCACCCACGATGATGGCGATGTGCCGAGCGACCCGTTCTACCACTGACTCCGGGACGGTGGAAGCCTGCTCTGGCGGTGTCGGACGACTATTCCGCATGCTCCCACCAAGCTTCCCCCATGAGAGTAGTATTGCGATAAGGATCAGCCCCGCGACGATCCATATAGACATGAACGGAAATGGCTTCGGCTTTTGTATCTCTACGGCTTTCTTGGGTGACATATACGGACATCATACAGCAACAGACCCCGCCTGTTGAGAGGCGGGGTCTGTCGGTTTGTTTTTGTTTGTGTCCCTCCGGTTGTGGGTAGGGACTTTTGTGTCAATCTTCGTCGAGTGGGTGGGTGGGAAAGGAAAGGAGCGCGGCGAACGATTGACGTGTCTCTATTGTATCTCGTTATTGTTCAATATATGAAAATTCCTCTAAGGTTAGGGGAGAAACGACTTTCGACCTAATGTGGATAACGTGCGGTCAATACGTTGATGCCACGGCTCCGTGTCCGAACGCGGACAATCCTACCACGAGGATTGCGACGACCGCACCGAGCAGGGCATACCAGTGGACGACATGCTCCAGCCAATACGACCACCCCACTTCGACGGGCTCGAAATGACGGGAAATGTCGTCGATGGAATGACGCCGCTGTATCGTCCCTTTTGCCATGTCGGAAGTATAGCAAATCAACACGTCTTCCCGAAATATGAACTACCACGGCCTTGCGGCCGTGGTTTCTATTCGCCCAATAAAACAGCCGCCTGCGGCGGCTGGAGACCTTGGGATTCAGAGGAGCGTTTCTCCTGAATCGGGCTCGTTCAGGATTCTCCCTTCCGGGACGATGCCATTCGATTTGAGGATGGTGCCGGGAAAGATCACAGCCCCTCCACCTACGCGGGAGCCGTCCCCCGCCATGAGACCGAGATTCTCGGCGTGTGTCTCGATTGGCCCCCCGTCTTCAAACCCGCCGATGCTGATGGGTAGCCCGTCCAGACGTTCGTGGTTCAACGCCGCGTGTTGTCCGACGTAGGCCTTTTCGCCGATGAGGCTGTAGGCCACACGAACGCTGTACTCGATGACCGCCTCGCGACGGATGATGGAATGCTTGATACGGCATCCTTGGCCGATGATAACACCGTCGCCGATGAAGCACGGCCCCGTGATTACGACACCTTTCCGGAGCCGAACACCGCGTCCGAGGACCACGGGCCCCCGAATATAGACATCAGAATCGCATTTGAGGCCCCATCCACCACGAATGTGGACAGGTCTATCAACGGTCATGAAGAGCAAAGGAGCTCCGTTCTGCGCACATTCCCGATAGCACGGGTATTCCTTCGGCCAAGGCTGGCTCGATTCAACCCTTGGGATGGCGTCAGGGTCTCCTGCGTATGACGCAAGAAGTCTCGCCATCACCTCTAGAGCTTCCCATGGATACCGATCAGGCTCCATGCATCGGCTCTCAATGCCTGATAGGTCCGCAAACAGGTCGCGAATCCTCGGTACCATGGCGTTGCCTCCTTCGTAAGGTGCGTACTGCCACGCTAACGAATACAAGTGTTTTCGTCAATCCATGAACCTTATTTTCCACACCAGCACAGCAGGTCGGCTCCCGTCTCCGACGGGACACCCGACGAGAGAGCGTTCAGGCCCTTCCCGCCGGAATCGGATGCGTTCCTGCCGGGCTGGTGTGGAAAGGTAAGCGCAGGATTATGATGTTAAATCCCCACCTATTGCCGTGAACTCAAGAACCACAAATGCCCATCGCTGGGCATTTGTGGTTCTTGGTACTGCGTTTCTTCTTTACATCCTCAGGCTATCGCTCGGATTGGTAGCCGACATCTCTGTCTGCTTCGGGTTAAAATCCCAGATACTCATGATATCCGACCCAATTGAATAATTCGTAAAAAATGCATCGTCTATATCGTCGATTTTTGTATTCCAATCGGTTCCATACAGTTCGGTTGCGACCTGTTCCGATGTGACCCAACGAAGGGTGCCACCCCTCTCAACTGCGTAGACCCTTGTGTCCGTTCTGAATTTTACCATCATTTTTCCAGGCTTGTATGTGACATTCGAGCCCAACGGAATTGAGGAGAGCGACTGAAGGCTACTGACTTGAATCTCACCAAAAGTCTTAAACCAGGTAAAATAGACCTTCTCATTCGGGAACGCATGCCGTTTACCGTCCGTTCCGACGTAATATACCGCGCTGTCTTCCTGTGTCGTCAGATTACCATCATTGGGTAGTTTTAAGAGCTGGTGCACTGAGATACCTATATTCTGTAAATTCTGAAGGTTCGCATCCTTCGCCTCATCGGGAACAACTGCCGGAGTTGTGGTGGTCGAAATCGAGGAACCTCCACCGCTACCGCTGCTACCGCCACCACCGCTGCTACCGGCACGAGCGAACACCGCTTGCACCTGAGCTGTATCAGCGGCATCGAGCGTGTCAGCATATACTCCTGTCGCCAAACCACTTGCCGTAATTTCAAATTGTCCGTTCCCTAGGCTTCTGGCCGTTGCCACAGTCATATTCATCGCCGTGCCATTCCTAAACACCCCGCTATCGACCGTAGTCTCTGTCAGCGTGACCGTTTCTGAATCACTACCGCCGTCAGCGCTCAGCGTCACGGTTACCGTCATAGTCTCTGCAGATGCCCCATCTAAATTTCGATTCGGATCTGTGACTGTAAGGTACACGCTGGTCGGCGCCGTAAAGGTGACAATATTTGCTCCCGAGCTATCCGAGAATCGAAATAGCTCGACCGCATGGATGATGCTGCCAGCACCGATGGTAATAGTGGCGGTATTCGTGTACGCCCCGGTTGCGGCAAACCTGTTACTCCCGACTGCAAGAGTTCCGTTCGTCATCGTGAAACTTCCGGTGGATGTCACACCTCCAACAAGAGACACTGTCGCAGTGGATTTATCAACGAAGAAATTGTATAGATTTGTTGCGCTTGATGAACCACCAAAGCGTTGAGCGGCTCCTCCGGTGATTTTGACCGTTCCCGTTTGTCCATTGAACGTTCCGCTATTGTCGAAATCCGCTATAACATCCAGCCTTCCCGAGCCGTTGTTGACTATTCCAGTGCTCGTAACGTTTCCTGTGGTAGTGGTGAATCCAGATCCGACAGTCAGCGTTCCGTTATTCTGCAGCGTCGACAGAAAGAGGATGTTACCCGTCGTTGATTCAAGCAACCCTGTAGAGGTAACGGCGCCCGTAAAGGTTAGCGTTCCGGCAGTGGAAACGACGGAGGCTGTACCCCCGATAGTCGAGGCCCCTGTGACGGCAAGATCTAGGGTTGCCGAGTTGATGACCCCTGCATTACCCGTCGTAAATATCCCGGCGACCGTAGCATTACTCGTGACGAGGGTCGCGGTACCGGCAGTCTTGATAGAGGTAAGGTTATTAAAGGAGGAGCCGGTGATACTCTGATTGGATGCGCCGGAAAGCCGGAAGGTACCGGACTCGCTGTTATAGGTGCCGGTATTTAAGAAATCAGCACTAATCGAGAGCGTCCCGCTTCTATTATCTATCGTGCCCGAATTCAACAGGGTGCCCGTTGTCGTCGCAGTTCCCGATCCGACCCTAAATATCCCCACGTTCGTGAAGGTGCCACCGAATAAAATGTTACCGGAATTGCTTTCGACAAGCCCTGTCGCAGTTGTGGTTGCCGATTCGGTGAACGTGATATTCCCGCTGGTCGACGTCACAGATCCGGCGATCGTGCTCGTGGTCGCTATCGTTATGTTCCCGCTGGTCGACGTAACGCTGCCACCCGCACTCACATAGAGAGTGCTCGTTGCAGTCAGGTTACTGTCCATGATGTTGAATGCGCCCGTACTCGACACGGACCTTACACTAATCGTCAGGCCACCGCTTACATTCGTGCTCGTTGCTCCCGGAATAACAATATCGTCACCACTGCCGGGCACCCATCCACAACTCCAATTTGCTGCGGTATTAAAATTGTTGTCTCCTGCACTGGCAAAGGTACAAATCGCCGCATATGTCGCAGAGACCCCCACGGATAACGTAAAAATACCCGCCATGAATATTCCAAGTGCAAGTACAAAAATACTACGCCCTGGAGATGAATACAAAATATACATTTTTTTAATGTAAATTATAAAGTGAACTTTCAACGTATGTTCACACTATACATCAATTAGAGTAAAATGTAAATTATAAAGTGAACTTTCAACGTATGTTCACACTATACATCAATTAGAGTAAAAAAAATACCGCTCACCTCATACAAAAACACACCCTTTTTAAAGGTGTGTTCTTGCTAGTCCGGCGACGGGCTACTCTTCCAGGACCGGGTTGGGTCCAAGTACCATCGCTGCTGGCGGGCTTAACTTCTGTGTTCGGAAAGGGAACAGGTGTGACCCCGCCGCTTGAGCCACCGGTTTCCGGATGCGATACGCGATCACAGACAGGAATCGGTGGACCAACGGGTGTAACGATCGGACGTCATACGTACATGGCATGCTATATGAAGCACACGTACGCCTTTTCGGCTTCCTTCCGGAAGGCCGAAGCAATGGGCTATTAGTACCGCTCGGCTAAAGCGCTCACGCGCCGTACACCTGCGGCCTATCAACCTCCTCGTCTCGGAGGGCCCGTACTGAATACTCATCTTGAGGACGGCTTCACGCTTAGATGCTTTCAGCGTTTATCCGTGCCGAACGTAGCTACCCAGCGATGCCCCTGGTGGGACAGCTGGTGCACTAGAGGTTCGTGCATCTCGGTCCTCTCGTACTAGAGATGCGCCCTCTCAATATTCCACGCGCGTAGTAGACAGGAGACCGAACTGTCTCACGACGTTCTGAACCCAGCTCGCGTACCGCTTTAATAGGCGAACAGCCTAACCCTTGGGACCTTCTCCAGCCCCAGGATGCGATGGGCCGACATCGAGGTGCCAAACCTGGTCGTCGATGTGGACTCTTGGACCAGATCAGCCTGTTATCCCCGGAGTAGCTTTTATCCGTTGAGCTTCCGCCGTCCGATATCGTACGGTCGGATCACTATGTCCTGCTTTCGCATCTGCTCGACTTGTTGGTCTTGCAGTCAAGCCAGCTTATCCCATTGCGGAATCGGCGCGATTTCCATCCGCACCTAGCTGACCTTGGTGAACGCCTCCGTTACCATTTAGGAGGCAACCGCCCCAGTTAAACTACCCACCAGATACTGTCTCTCCATCCGGATTCACGGACAGGGATCAAGAATCGCGACAGAGCAAGGGTGGTATCTCACTGGCGCCCGAAGGCTCCCACCTATACTGAACATGCTAAGTCGAGACCCAATATCAAGTTGTAGTAAAGCTTCACGGGGTCTTTTCGTCTGACTACGCGTACAGGGCATCTTCACCCCACTTGCAATTTCGCCGAGTACATTGCTGAGACAGTCGCGAACTCGTTTTGCCATTCGTGCGGGTCGGAACTCACCCGACAAGGAATTTCGCTACCTTAGGACGATTATAGTTATCGCCGGCGTTCATCAGCGCTTGGATTCAAGGCTGCCGGGACCGAAGTCCCATGACCTCTCCTCTTAACGTTCTGACACTGGCCAGGCACCACTCCCTATACGTCACCTTGCGGTTTAGCAGGGAGCTGTGTTTTTGGTAAACAGTCGGTTCGCGTCTTTAGCTGTGGCCTCGCTTGCGCGAGGCGGGCCTTATCCCGAAGTTACGGCCGCTGTATTGCAGAGTTCCTAAGCAATGTTTCTCTCGTACACCTTGGCACACTTACGCCTACCCACCTGTGTCGGTTTACGGTACGGGGACCGTCGCGTTAGCTCTAGAAGGTTTTCTTGGTACCCCATTCACTTCCCTCGCCCGCCTTGCGGCAGGCTCGCGTCCGCGGCGAGGCTTGTGCGATGCGGATTTGCCTACATCACACCCCTCCGCGGCCGAAGGATCATTCCGGGATCCTCGGAAGCTGCAAGAATACGTCACTCCATCGAAACACGACGCTCGTGCAGGAATATTCACCTGCTGTCCATCGGTTACGCCTTTCGGCCTGGCCTTAGGCCCCGACTAACCCAGGGACGATTCGCGTGGCCCTGGAAACCTTGGGTTTACGGTGGACGGGATTCTCACCCGTCTTTTTGCTACTTATGCCGACATTCTCTCTTCGCATCGCTCCACGGTGGCTCACGCCTTCCGCTTCAGTGCTGATACGAATGCTCCCTTACCGATCCCTTCTCCCGAAGGAGAAGCGGATCCCGCGACTTCGGTAGTATGCTTGAGCCCCGGTAAGTTTTCGGCGCCAGGCAGCTTGACCAGTGAGCTGTTACGCTTTCTTTAAAGGATGGCTGCTTCTAAGCCAACCTCCTGGTTGTATGGGCCGCCTGACCACCTTTGACACTGAGCATACATTTAGGGACCTTATTCTGCGGTCTGGGCTGTTTCCCTCTTGTCTCATGGAGCTTAGCCCCCACGGACTGACTGTTGGGAACACGTTACGGTATTCGGAGTTTGGTTAGAGCGAGTAGGCTTGCGCCCCTCGCTCCATTCAGTGCTCTACCCCCGCAACGCTATGAATCAACGCTAGACCAAAATCTATTTCAGGGAGAACCAGCTATCACCCAGCTCGATTGGAATTTCTCCGCTAACCACAACTCATCCCCGAGTGTTGCACGGCTCGTGGGTTCGGACCTCCATCACGCTTTCGCGAGACTTCATCCTGGTCATGGCTAGATCGCCGGGTTTCGGGTCGACTCGATGCTACAAACGCCCTATTAAGGCTCGCTTTCACTGTGGCTGCATTCCCGCAGGAACTTAACCAAGCAACATCGGAGTCACTCGTCGGCTCATTCTTCAATAGGAACGCTGTCACGGACATTGCTGCCCGCTCCAACTCCTTGTAAGCGTACGGTTTCAGATACTATTTCATCGCCCTCCCGGGCTGCTTTTCAGCTTTCCATCACTGTACTTGTTCACTATCGGTCAGGAGGAGTATTTAGTCTTGCCACATCGTCGTGGCTGCTTCCGGCGGGGTTTCTCGAGCCCCGTCGTACTTTGGATCTGAGACACATGCGGAGAATATCCATTTCACCTACCGGGCTATCACCGTCTTTGGCCGATCTTTCCAGATCGTTCAGTTATGGAACCCTCGTGCGCATGCCGTTCCCTTGGGGGTCCGACGCCTCGTCCGCAACACCATCTTCTGCGACAGCCCAAGCTCGTCACCCATACCCGCGGTCAAACTTACGTCCAACTCGGTGTACAGGTTCACAAAAAATGGTTTAGACTCGTCCGCGTTCGCTCGCCGCTACTGACGGAATCGAGCTGACATCTTGTCCCGATACGATCTCGAAAGACCGTACAGGACAAGAAGTCAGCGTTTCGTTGGTTTCTTTTCCTCTGGGTACTGAGATGTTTCACTTCCCCAGGTGCCCTCCTCACGACCTATGTATTCAGTCGTGGGTACGTCGACTTCATCGACGTGGGTTGCCCCATTCGGAGATTCCCGGATCATAGGTTGCTTGCCACCTCCCCGAGACTTATCGCAGGCTGCGACGTCCTTCTTCGGCTCCTCGCTACCAAGCCATCCACCGTACGCCCTTACGTGCTTCGGCCATCCGGAGCCACGATTCGAATGAGGGAATCGCGGACGGAAGGCCTGTCAGGTGTACTGTGCTTACGCCGATACGTTGATCGGCATCCCGACCGCGATTGCGCGCGTCGAGACTTGAAGATTATAGATGCCATGTACGTATGACGTTCTATCGTCATCGTTACAGGTTCCGTTGTCGAGGTCCGGCCTTCAAGCCGTCGGTTCTTCCGGAGACGAAAATCGCTTGGCGTGGCCAAGCGACAGTTCCCTCATTCTGGAGGGACCTGTGCTTAGCGAGGCGATATCGTACGCATTTGGTAAGCAGGGTCTCCAGAGGTCCCGGGGTGGGACGTGGTGGGTCTTGAAGTGTCGGTACAATAGACGAACCAAAAACACTTGTCAAGGCCCGGAAAACGGATGAGTCCCGGGTACCGAAGGCCCCTATATGAGGGGATAACGAGGGGCTTCTGCTACACTATCCGCATGGCGCATCCGACGACCCCATCAAACGAGCGGCTGAAGGAGGCCTGGGCCGCCTTCGAATCGAAGATGACCTCCATCCGATCGGACTATCGAGACCTGCTCGCCAAGGTCGACGGGCGAGCCACGGAACGGAAGATGACAACGCTCCGAAAAACCATCGGAGCAGACCCGCGCGTATGACCACCGACCCCCAAGCAGCCCAAGAGAGGGTGAGTGCGCCGTTCGAACGGATGCCATCGCCCGAATCCACGCCGCCGGAATCCAGCGAGCGGCTCGTGACGCGTGGACGTGAGGAGGTCGGACGTCTGACGGTCGAGATGAAGACGGCACAGGCATCGCTCGCGCCGGAAGATGACGTCTTCTCCGGCGATTTCTGGGACCTGAAAGCGCGGGTCGAGACGGCGCAGGCGGAGCTCGAAAAGGATATAGGTTCAATCATCTCGGAGACGCTGCACGAACAGGAACAACTGGCTGAGCCTACGGAAGCCTCTTCGGAGACACCGCCACTCATTGATCCGAATCTCGACCCTCTCGAAATGTCGGACCGCATCCGCGACGTCCTAGCGGAATCGACGGAACGACACGTCGCGTTCGATAAGCTGGATCAGGTCGCAGAACTCGCGTCCAAGGACGCATCCATCCGAGAACAGGCTATGGATAGGTTGTCTGACGTGGTGGGAAAGAAATTCGCCGAACGTATCCTTTCGGACCGAAGATATCGTGAGGTGCTTCACCGACTTCAGGAGACTCTGACGCAACGCATCAGCGGGAAGGAGAGCCCAAATTTCTGCAAAGAGACGGGGCTGGAAAACCTCGTCGCCATCCATGAAGTCCTCGGCGAACGTGCGGAGGCGGTGGTCCGAACCCTCGATCTCCGTTCCTATGGTCGCGGGCTCGATGCAAGCCTGAAATTCTCCCCGTCGCAAAACGGCGAGTTCCCCGACGCGATCAGGGTCTTCGGAACGTCCTTCGACGATGAGGGCAACCTCACGGATGTGCAGATCGACCTCGGTTTTGGCTTCGATGTCATCGGCAAAGACGGGACCGCGACCGGAGACGATGCGAAAATCTATCGTTCGTTCATCCTGGAACAACGGACGATTCCGGACGGGACGATGGAGAAAGATATCACCGTGAAGCATGAACTCTTCGAGCTCCCGACATCCATCAAGGGCAACGGACTCGCGGCAGAGGTGACCGCGACGTCGCTCCAGGAATACGATCGGATTGGAGCCAATGCCATCACGCTCCATGCGAATATCGAGCAGGGCGGATATGCCTGGGCCGGATACGGGTACGGCTGGGACCAGCGCAAGACCCGCGAACAGGATGTCGGCGGACTCATCGGCGGCGTGAAGGCCGCGTTCCTCGATGCCCTCCAAGAGGCCGGTGTAGACCCATCTTCCGAAGCCGCGCACAGGACCATCGAGGCTATCGAGACGGCCGAACAGAACCCCTCCGCCTGCACACCCCAACACCTTGCCCTTCTCGGCAAAGAGGAGCTTCTCTTTCGACGTGGTACGTCTGGACGTCTCTATACGGACGAAGCTTTCCAGGCCGCCCTCGCCGAGGGGTCGGAAACCGACGAGATGGATACGATGAAGGGACCTCTGCATGCCGGAAAACTCGGGATGATGGGAAGCTCCTGGTACGGCCGTATCGACCTGAAACCCGACGGACCGCAGGGTGGAAAAAACCGCGCCTTGCTCGAAGAGAAGGTTTCCCGTTCGACGAAATAATCTTACGGACATATGAATGAAAAACCGAAGCAGGAACAGGCGATGGAAGGGCGCCTCACTAAAGACGGGAAGGATCTCGGTGACAGGCATTTTCACGAAGTCGGATGGGGAACCTCGCCCGATGCGGCGCAGGAGGACCTTGCGCGTATCGCCATGATGGAGGTCGAGCTCGCCGAACGGCAGGCAGAGTCCCTCGCATCCGAAAACAAGAACTGGGGCGTCAGCGCCTACAAAGGACTCATCGCGATCTATCGGAATCACCAGAATATCGATGTATGGAGGAAACGCATCGAAGATCTTGAACGCGGATAAAACAATACGCCCCGAAGTCCTCATGGACTCGAGGCGTTTCCTCACGTCAGGATGACGGGGAGGAAGAGTGTGGCCGGCGCGCACACCTTAATGTGGGCCGGGATGGACGAGATGTGGGGATTGACCTCGATGACGGTCGCCCCGTTCTTGCGGGCGCCGGCGACGAAGGCCGCGGCCGGCATGACCACGCCGCTCGTCCCGACCACGAGGACGGTATCCGCCATCTGGACGGCTTCGACTGAGCGGACGACCAGGTCCCTCGGAATCGATTCATCGAACCAGACGATGGCCGGACGCTCCAGTTCGCCGCAACAGGGCGAGGTGGGAAGTTCCTCATAGTCGAGCGCGTTCTCCTCGCGCTCGACGCCGCACGCGGTGCAGCGGTTCCTCCAAAGCGAGCCATGAAGGGCGGTGACGTCCGGATGCCCTGCACGTTCATGCAGCCCGTCCACGTTCTGCGTGACGAGGGTCACGCCCTCCCGCTTCCGCGTCCACTCCGCGAGCGCCGTGTGCGCATCGTTCGGCTTGCATGCGGCGACGGTCTTCCGACGTTCGCAGTACCACTCCCAGACGAGCGCTGGATGTTCAGCGAAAGCCGCCGGATTCGCGAGATCGCTGTAATACCGATTTCTCCAGTACCCGTCTGGCCCCCTGAAGGTCGGGACACCGCTTTCCGTGCTGATTCCCGCCCCCGTGATGACCAGCACGCGTTTCGCCTCCTTCATGACGACACGCGCCATCATGACGGCCTCGACCACCGCATCATCATCCGTCCTGGGCTGCATCGCTTTTTCCATCTCCGTTCCTTTCCATGTTCTGAAGGGACGACATGCGACTATCCCAGAAATCAGGACTTTTGTCAACCCCTCGACCGCCGTCTACCATACTTCCGATATGCCGGGAACTATCACCTTCTTCACCGGCCCCATGGCCTGCGGCAAGACGCTGGAGCTCGTCCGTCATCTCCAGATCCATTCGGAACAGCACATCCCGACGGTCTGCATCCGGCCGGCGACGGACACGCGGACCGAAAACGTGGAATCCCGGGCCGGGCTCCGCTTCGACGGGCTCACGGTCCAGGACGAGGACCTTGAGACCATCCGCGGCATCCTCGACCGCTACGACGTCATCGGCGTGGACGAGGCGCACTTCTTCCCGCCCGGCATCGTGCCGCTCCTCGCAGACGCGGTGCTTCGCGGCAAGACTATCCTCGTAGCCGGACTCGATGCAGACTTTCGCGGCGACGTGTTCCCGACATCGCTCGCGCTCCTCTCGTTGCCCGAGACGTCGGTCCAACGCACGCCGGCGGTCTGCTGCGTGTGTCGTCAGCACAACGCGACACGCACGCAGCGGCTGAAGGACGGCGAACCGGCGCGCCGCGACGACCCGACCGTCCTCGTCGAGGGGTCGGATTGCGTCATCACCTACGAACCGCGCTGCCTCGACCATCACGTGGTATTCTGATGGGTATGCACCCGGAGAATCCCTTCCTCCCGGACGCACCCGAAGCCGCTTCGGAACGTCCGAAAGACCTCCAGGCGTTCGACGTCGTCGAGACGTTCGAGGTCGCCGGATTCGACAGCCTCGAGGTCGCGACGACGATGGAGAAGGGGCACGACGCCGAGGGAGAGAAGGATTCCCGCAACGGGGATGCGATCCTCGCGGATGCGAAGACTGGTCTCCTCGGGGTATTCGACGGTCTCGGCGGCCAGAAGCACGCGGACCGCGCCAGCCAGGCGGCGAGCCTCATGTTGGCTTCGTCATGGAAACGCGCACTCACGTCATGGAACGGGAAAACGGACCTCATCGAAGAGGCGCTTACCCCCCTTTCCGACATGGAGACGTTGCCGTGGCTCCGGCAGGATTCCGCTTTCGCAAGGAAAGCGCACGCGATGCTCGTCGGCCTCGAATGGGCTCATGCGTCCGCCACAGGAACCGGGGGCATGACCACGGCCTGCGTGGGGTTCGTCCACACGTCGGAGGACGGCGCACGTCGTCTCGTCACCGCGAACGTCGGCGACAGCGGCGCGTTCATTCTCCGCTCAGGCGGCGGCGTCGAACGGGCGTCGCCCGACGAATCCATCCTCGGCTATCTCCTCGCTGTCGGGGCAATCGACCTTCCCTTGCTCTACCGACTGAAGAAGGAGCCCGATACGGCGATTGAGGTTCCTTCCCTCGGCCGCAAGGATTCCTACTACGACATGGCGAATACCGTCATTCGACCGCTCGGCGGTCCGGACTCGGTCCGGCCGCGTATCACGGTCAAGACGCTCCTGCCGGACGACGTGGTCATCTTCTGTACGGACGGCGTGATCGACAAATACGAAAACGTCATCTCCGAAATCCCCCCGGAGAGGGAGATGCGGGAGGAACAGATGGACCTCGGCGGATTCGAGTCCGCTGCCGCGGAATTGACGGTCATGGAACGTGTCGAGTCCCTTCGGAAGGACGCGGCGGAGCGTGTCGCCTACAAGATCACGGACGATATCGGTATCGTAGGCATCCGCGTCCTGAAGGATTGATAGAACGCGGCGGATGAGATAGAACAGTGACGGATATGGGCGAGTGGCGGAACTGGCATACGCGCCGGCCTTAGGAGCCGGTCCTCGCAAGAGGTTGTGGGTTCGACTCCCACCTCGCCCACCATGCCGAAAACCGCGCTGACGCGCGGTCTTTTCGCGCACAGCCGCGCGTCACATGCTCCACCACCGGACCATGGCTTCCATGACCCCAACGTTGATGCGGATGCAATTCCTCATGGAAAGCACATCGGGTACTTCCATGCAGATCGCGTAAGGGACGCCGTCATCATGCATGCGCCATTCGAACGAGCCGTCGGCGACCGGCCTGCCGATGACGCCCTTCTCGGCCCGTCGACGGTAGATGCGCGTATCGGTGCAGATAGGCCCATGCCGTGAGGCGGCGCGAATCAACGTCCGGAACAGCTCCGGATCGGCTGCGGGTCGCGCGAAGCCGTACAGATAGGACCCCTTCTTCACGTCGTCCTCGTGGAACGATGCGAACGCCTCCAACGGCTCATGTGCGATGGCGCGATACAGTGCAGCGACCTCGCCGGTCAACGGCCTGTCGCTGAAATGGCGGTTGGGATTGAGGTTACGGTCGTTCCGGTACGTATCGCGGTCGTACCCGCTCGGGTTGGCGTTCGGCAGGATGATGATGCGCGGATGCGACGGTTCACTCCGATACGTTCGAAGGAACTCGATTGCCGACGCGGGTCCGGACGTCTCGTTCCCGTGCACTCCGCACACGAAACAGACCGCACGCTTCCGACGCGGATTCAGCGTGACCTTGAAGAGATCATACGACCGTGAGCGCCCGGCGTGTCCGATATGCTCGGGCTCCACGCCCCGCATGTTGCACGCCGCACGCAAATCCTTCACGAATACTTGATATTTCGATGGCATATCTGTCGGTCGTCCCAGTGTAGCAGATTCCGACACATGACCGGACCTGACGACCGTCATGACGCGACGCCGGGTTTTGTCATACGTCCCGCTCGCGGTATCATGCCGACACTATGACTTCCCTCAGATACCTTGCCATGACCGCCTGCGTCATGCTCTCAAGCCTCATGCCCTTCGCGACCAACGCCGCCACATCGAGCGGCACGCTCATCAAAGGCACGACGAATACCGCCGTCTACTATGTCGAGGCGGGCAAACGCTATGCCTTCCCGAACGAACGTGTCTACTTCAGCTGGTATACGGATTTCTCCGGCGTCATGACCGTCCCGGACACGGATCTCGCGACGTACATGCTTGCGGGCAACGTGACCTACCGGCCAGCGAGCCGGCTCGTGAAGATCACGACCGACCCCAAGGTCTACGCGGTCTCGCGCCATGGCGTGCTGCGCTGGGTCATGACCGAATCGGCCGCGGCCGGACTGTACGGAAGCGACTGGAACACGAAGGTCCATGATGTCGCCGACACGTTCTTCACCAACTATCTCGTCGGGTCCGCCATCGGCATGCCCACGGACTACGATATGGACGGAGAGCTCGGCATCACATCCATCGGCGCGGATATCCGGCCGTCCGGCTATGTCCCACCCACGCTCCCGACGTCACCGGTCGCGCCTTCTGATGCGATAGGAGCCTCCATCACGGTCGGCTTGAGCTCATCCCAGGCGACGTTGAACCAGACCGTCCTCGTCTTCGCCGACGTGACGGGCAACACGCATCCGATCGCCACGCTCGAAATCTTCAACGGCCAAAAGACGACGCCGCTCGCGACCTGCACCCGTAGCGCGACCTGCAGCTTCATGTATACCGTGCCGCAGGCGCCGCTCGACACGCGGTTCCGCGCCATCGCCACGGACGACCTCGGCACGGTCATCACGACGCCCTTCGGACAGCAGGCGGCCCTGACCGTCGCCGCCGTCTCCTCGGACCTCCAATTGGACGTCACGCCCGCCGCCGTCACCGCCGGAAGCCGCGTAAGCTACTCGTCCGACGCGACGAAGATTCAGGACATCGCGAGCCACCGAATCTACGCTGTCATCCCGGGCGAACCGAATCCCATCCTCTGGAAGGATTGCGGCACCGCGTCGGTCTGTGCCTCCTCGAGCCCGTTCTATCGGACGACACAGCTCTACTCCAAGGTCGCGTTCAACGGAACGACCTACCAATCACCCGCCAAGACCATCACCGTCACGAGCGGCACTCCGCCCAAACCGACGTTGACGCTGACGGAACGCCCGACCACGAACCAAGCCACGCTTGCGCTCGCGGCGCCGTCCGGCGAGACGATCGGCTGGTCCACCATCGTGGAGGGGACGTCGCAGGACGACCTCGCCTTGGCGCTGTGCGAGCTGTCGAGCTGTGAGATCACGGTGCAGGTCGCGGGCCCGCGGACGTTCACGGGATTCACGGACGTCGGCGGCAAGCTCGAGGCGTCGAACAGCGTGACGGTCACGCCATAAATCGTCGATGACACCAAAACGGACGGGAGTGACCCGTCCGTTTTAGAAATTTGATGCGATTACTCTTTCTTCGCCCGCTCGACGTATTCCCCCGTATCCGTGTTCACGACGACCTCTTCGCCCTCGTTGATGAAGATGGGGACGCGGACGACGAATCCGCCGTCGGTCTTCGCCTCCTTCGTCACGTTGCCGGTCGCGGTGTCGCCTTTCACGGCCGGCGTCGTCTCCGCGATGCGGAAATTCATCTTGCGCGGAAACTGGAGCGCGATGGGGTTTCCCTCGAACATCGTCAGCGTCACGTCGAGGCCCTCGCGCAGGTATTTCCCCTGGTCGCCGACCTCGTCGTCGGACATCGTGTATTGGTCGTACGTGCCCATGTCCATGAACGTGTAGCCCGTCGCGTCGTGGTTGAGGTACTGCGCGTTGCGGTAGTCGACCTCAACGATTTCGATGGTCTCGGAGACCTTGTAGGTCTGCTCGAGCGTGCGGCCGGTCTTCGCGTTCTTGATGCGCGTGCGCACGAACGCGGCGCCCTTGCCCGGATTGATGTGCTGGAACTCAGTGACGACCCACGGCTCGCCGTTGTGGAGGAGGACGATGCCTTTCTTGATTTCGTTCGGTGAGGCCATAGGAGAAAAACGTGAAGATCGTACCTGGGGAATGATGTGCGGATTTTGTCCGAAACGGACGATTCCGTCAATCCTCGAACCGCTCGCGAGCAGGAAACGGCAGGATGTCGTTGATTGAGGTCGCGCCCGTGAGCCACATGATGAAGCGGTCCACGCCGAAGGCGATGCCGGCGACGTTCCCCATCTTCGGAAGCGCGCCGAGGAACCGCTCGTCGAGCGGCCACGTCTTCTTGCCGAGCTTCTGGCGCAGCGCGCGCTCCTCCTCGAACCGCTTCCGCTGCTCAACGGGATCGGACAGCTCGGCAAAGCCGTTCGCGAGCTCGAGACCCCTCGCGTAGAACTCCACGCGCTCGGCGAACCGCGGGTCGTCGGCGCACGGACGCGCCAACGCGGCCATCGAGACGGGATAGCGATACAGGAACGTCGGTTCTTCCCCGAGGCGCGGCTCGATGCCCGTCAAGAATATCTTGAAGAACAGGTCATCCCACGTGTCGGCGTCGGTCACGGTCTGCCCGTTCGCGCGGCAGGTATCGGCCATGGCCTCGCGGTCGTCGAGCAGCGGGTCGAGGTCTATGCCGACGTATGCGTTCCATGCCTCGCTGACGGTCATGCGTCGGAACGGTCCAAGCATCGGGACGAGGGACGTGTAGCCCGATTCGGTCGCGACCCACCGGACCATCTCTTCGGTGTCGCGCATCAAATCCTCGAGGCCTGCGTCGCGGCGATACCATTCCAACAGGAGAAATTCCGGGTCATGCGTGCCGTCCCACGGCTCCCCGTCGCGAAAGCAGGGACCAAGGTCGTAGATGCGGTCCATTCCCTCGGCGAGCAGGCGCTTCATCGCGTATTCGGGCGAGGTGACGAACGCAACCGGACGCGACGCGCCGTCCGCCTCGTGGACAACTGACCAGAACGGGTCGAGATGCGGTTCTTGGCCCGGCAAACCGACGAGCCGCGGCGTGTGCATCTCCAGGAACCCGCGCTCGTCGAACCAGCGACGAATCAGCCGGACGATGTCCGACCGTTGCCTGATGCGCTCGACGTTCATTGGTTCGGATATTCCTCTACGACCGGCGTCACGACCACGAGTTCGATGCCCGCCTGTTCGAACAGCTTCCGCGTGTCCGTCGCGGCATGATATTGCTTCTCGCAGACCACGCGCTTGACCCCGGCGTTGATCAGGGCCTTCGCGCAGGTATGGCACGGCTCGAACTTACCGTAGAACGTAGCCCCGTCGATCGCGATGCCGTAGCGTGCCGCGTTGCAGATGGCGTTCAGCTCGGCGTGCGATGTCCTCATGCAGTGCTGGGAGACGTTCCCGTCCTCATGCGTCACCTTCTTCATCTGATGCCCGACTTCATCGCAATGCAGCAGCCCGACGGGCGATCCGACATAGCCGGTCGCGAGGATGCGCTTGTCCCGAACGATGACGACGCCGATCATGCCGCGGTCGCACGTGCCGCGCCTGCCCACGACGCGCGCGATCTCAAGGAAATATTCGTCCCAAGACGGACGGGGGTTCGGGATGGATTCATTCATATACGTTGCATCGTGACACACGATGCGGGGACCGAAAAGGGCGCGGCAAACCGCGCCCTTTCTTCCTCCGTATCGATCAGACGACGTACGGCAGGAACCCCATGAATCGACCGCGCTTGATGGCGTTCGCAAGCTTGCGCTGGTGCCACGCGCACACGCCGGAGCGCTTGCGCGCGACAATCTTCCCGAACGAGGAAAGATACCGCCGCAGGGTGTTCGTATCCTTGTAGTTGATGGCATCGACATTCGCTTGGCAGAAGCCGCACGGACGATCGACCTTCTTCTTGTTGATAGGCATATGGATGTGGTGATGTCGTTGCGGGTTTAAAACGGGACGTCCTCGATGCGAATCTCGTCGTCGTCGATGCCCTTATCGACCGCTGGGGTCGCTGGCGTGGACGCGATCGGCGTGACCGTCGGTTCGCCCGGCGTGGCGACCGGCGTGGCGACCGGCGTCCCGGACCCTTGTCCGGCCGGCGCGCGGTCCAACATGATCATGTTCTCCGCGACGATCTCGGTCCGGTTCCGCTTAGACCCGTCCTGTGCTTCCCATTCGCGCGTCTGAAGGCGGCCTTCGACGTAGACCTTGCGGCCCTTGCCGAGATACTGCCCGCAGATATCCGCGAGCTTCCCCCAAGCGACGATGCTGTGGTATTCGACGCGCTCCTGCCGCTGACCGGACGCGTCTGTCCACTGCGAGGAGGTCGCGACGCCGAAATTGGCGACGCTCTGCCCTCCCGGCGTGGTTCGGACCTCGGGATCACGCGTGAGGTTCCCGATGATCATGGCTCGATTCAAGTTCATATCGCGTCACGCGTCTTTCACGTCTCCCTCGAGCGCGGCCTTGAGCTTCTTGTCGAGCTCCTCGTCGGTGATGGCCTTCTCCTCGGCAGGCTTCTCGGCGACCGCATCCGGCGACTCGATCGCGGCGACGCCGGACTTGATGTCCTCGGCGACCTTGGCCTTATCCTCCGCCGTCGGCTCCTCACGCTTACGGCGCGGCCGATCCTCCTTCGAATCGAGGTTGACCTCCGTGAACTGCACGAGCTCAAACTTCTCCCCTCCCGCCTCGTCGGCACGGAGGATAAGGTGACGGAGCACCTCGTTCGACATGCGCAGGATCTCATCAAGTTTCGCGACCGTCGTCGGCTCCATCTCGACATACGTCAGGATGTAATGGCCGTGGCGGTTCTTCTTGATGGGATACGCGAAACGGAACTTGCCGAGACGCTTGGTCTCGACGAGACGCGCACCGACTTTCTCGATGAGGGCCTTCACGTTGCCCTCGACTTTCCCCACGTCTTCGTCCGTATAGGACGATGAGACGATATACAGCAGTTCGTACTGCATGACATCGCCCATGGAACGCCCCGCCCGCTGGGCAAGGTCCCACGGATCCTTGAGAATCCGGGGATTGGCCGACCATGGGATTTATGAATGAGTGAGGAGACGGTAACGGAAGACGGAAAAAACGTCAAGGTTAGGGGTCCTTTGTCATCCTGAGGCTCGGCGAAGGATTTGGTTGGATATATGGGCTCTGGATGACAGGTGGACGTGGGCTAGGGTAAAGAAAAAAGGGCCGCGAGAAGGGTGCGGCCCATGGAAGGTACTGTCCTGGCAGAAGGACGGCGACGGCTAGGAGCCGTTGCTGTGTCGGCGGCGCTTGCGGCCGCGCTTCGCGTCCTTGATGGACACGACCGTCGAACGATCGGATTTCGCGTCCGTCACGGACGTCTCTTCTTTATCGCAGCCCTCCTCATCTCCTGTTTCCTCCTCGACTTTCTCCGGAGGGGGAGGTGGTGGGGGCTTCGAATCGTAGTTTGGCGGCCGAGGCCCCGCCTCAGGGTAAGGTTGGCGTACCTCCACGGGAATCTCATGCCCCCACAGGTTGGTCTGAATGCGACCACGGGACTTTCCCTTGTCCACGGGAGGTCTCACCGCCCCGGGCGCCGACGGACGCTCCGTCTTTCGCGAGGGCTGTTGCGACTGTCCGACGCGAACGTGAGGTCCTTCGTCGAGATCGAGGTCGACCCGCACGAGTGGGGGGGAGGCTTCGGAATATCGGTCGGAATCGGGTGCGAGCACCGTCAACCGTTCCTGAGGATCCTCCGGCTCGGCCGATACCGATTGCGCGAGCGGATTCTCTTGGCGAACTGCCGTCTGCCGGAGGTCTTCAGGGACCACGACCGGTGGACTTCCGGGAAACATGCGCGCGCCGCCGAGCTGCTGCGATGCAAGCGACGGCTGTTCGGTGTCGGAGAGGGGGACCTCCTCGATGACCGGTATAGGCGCCGGCTGAAGCGACTCGTTGGCGACGCCATCGATGATGGCGTACCTACCGTCCGGTTCCTTGCTCTGGCTCGCCGAAAGGTGTTTAGCGATCAAGTCGACCGCCTTCGTCGCAACGCCGAGATTCATGGGCTCGGTCCGGCGGCGGCGCGATTCTTCCTCGCGACGCTTCGCCAGTACATAGATCCACTCGACGGCCGCGATCATCTCGATCTCGTTCGTCTCACAGAGCTCAGCGAACGTCGTAAGCAGGACCGCTGCCCTCTTGAGCATCTTGTCCTGGTGCTCTTCGGATTTCTCCAGCGCGACGGCATCGTTGCCGACCTCACCGAACGCCGAGAATGCCTCGATGGTGGCGGTGGAAGCCGACTTACGCCACTTGAGGTGTTCGACCTCCGACTGGAGCTCGGTGAGAAGCGCTTTCTTTTCGGAGAGCGCCTGTTCGGCCTGTTGCTTACTGGTGGCCAGGTCGAGATTCGCCCGCTTCAGTCCATTGAGCTGCGCCTCGAGCGCCTCATTCTTCTTGAGCGTGATGTCATTCTGCCTCTTGAATAGGATGGCGCACTTAGCCTCGGCGATGTGTCGCTCCGAGAGCGTGGCCTTCTCCACTTCGAGTTGCTTGACCTGCTCGCTGACAGTCTTGTGGTCGCGCTCCAAATTGCGCTTGGTCTTGGCGTCGCGCCGAAGGGACGTGAGCTCCGCCTTCTCGTGCTTGAGTGCGTCGCGCTCTTCCTTGAGGTCGAAGAAGGCCCTCTGCTTGAAGGCTTCCGCTTGTGCCTGGCTGGAACGCCTTCCACCGATGAAGGCCAACCCCACGAAGATCGCGAGACCGAAGACGTACCACGTACCGAAGTTGTTGGAGATGGTGCCGGCGATGTCCGCCTTGGACGCGAGCGCGGCGTTCTTCTCCTCGAGCTCCTTGTTGGCCTTGCGGAGCGTGGCGCTCTCGCCCTGGGACGCCTTGGCCTCATCTTGGATCTTGCGCACGTCTCCGGTCGGGACCGGGACGCCACCGAGGTCCTTGAGCTTCTCGCTGAGGCACGCGATGCTCGTCTGGCACGTCCGGAACTCGTCGAGCTCCTTGTTCTTCTCCTCGAGGGACTGCACCGGCTCCATCTTGATCAGGAGCCGACCGGTCTCTCCGGCCACGAGCGCGACGATCGGGGTATTCTCGTTCTGCACGCATGTGTTCCAGACCTCGATGTCCCGTGAAGGATTCCCCTCGAAGCCGTCGCCCTTGTGGTGACAACTCGGGATGAACCTCGGGCGGATCTTGCGCCCCTGCTTGTCCATCTCCCAGTTCTCGGGGATATCGAGCGCCTTGTAGCTCAACGGAACGCCGGTCGCCTCCTTGTAGGCGCGAGCGAGCGAGAGCTTCTCGCTTGCGAGGACATGGAACCCCGTTTCGGGTCCCACCTCGACGACCCAGCCCTTCTCGTTGGTCTCGACGACCCGATACGTGTTGGGCTTCGGCATCGCCGACGCACCCTGAGCGAACGTGAGGAACAACGCCATGACGACGAGCCCCCACAACCGACGCGACATTGTCTGTTTCATCTCATCACCCTCCGCCAGTTGTCGATGTACGACCTACGGTTCCGGCCCGTACCTTCCAGAGTCTGACCGGATTCCGTTGCGCCTCCCCCTATTGAGAGGACGTCTCACCTCATCATAAATTGAGGTCCCTGTCAAGTTAGCATAGGACACCAAGACGAGCCATAAATAAAAAAGCGCGGAAGAGAATCCGCGCTGAGTGAAGGTACAGGAGGTCCGCGTCACACGGACGTGGCCATGGGAGACGTCGCGAGTTCAAGCAGTTCGCTCGAAAGCGGCCCGAGGCCGGGGCTTGATGTGGACGGTCCAGCAGGTGCTGGAGATTCTTCTCCTTGAGAGGTCCTTCCGATGAGGCGGAAGACGTTCAACAGGTCCGGCATCTCCGAAGGAGAGACGCGGAAGACCAGGCCGACCCGATCCGTGAACTGCCGGAGATTACCCATGAGCTCGACTTCAGTCGCCGCGAGCTCCTCCATGACGGCTTCGCGTTCGGCCATGCCCCGCAGGTCATGCTTCCCGTTCTGGTCGGCTACGGATTCGCTGTTCAGCCGTCCGACCGTCGCGGCAAGCGCACCGAGGGTACCGTATTCGCCGAGAATCTTCCGATACAGCTCACGCGTGTCCGGAGGGATGGCCTCATACGGCTTCTGCTCCAGTTCCTTCTGGATGTCCTCCGCGATGGCAGTGGAGTCGCTGACCTCCTTGAGGTCCTGTTCCGCTTTCGCGAGCGCCTCAGCGAACGTCGCCTCGCTCACGCGCGCCTCGGTGGCGTCCTGGAGAGCGGCGTCGAGCTTAGACGTCAGCTCATCCGTGTACTTGTCGAGAGCGAGTTTTTCGCCCTCGAGTTCCGTCACCCTGACTTGGAGAACAGCGTGCTCTTCGGTCACGACCGCGAGCCTACGTCCGAGATCCGGGTCCTGCGCCGGAAGCGTCGTGCGCTCTTCGTTCGCATTCTCACGCTCCTGCAGAGCCTTCTGGGCTTCCTTGAGCTTGCGACGTAGGTCGGTCTGCTCCGCGGTCAAGGCGACGAACTTCTGCCGCATCTCCTCACGTTCGCTCCTGGCGAACACGAGCTGCTTCTGAATCTCGGCCTTCTCCTTCCCGAGCGAGACGATTTTCAGTCGGAGATCCTGCACCGTGGGGTCAGGACGCGGTTCCTCACCGGGTCGCGGAAGGCTCTTCTGCGTGATCTGCTCGGACGGACGCTTGCCCGATTTCGCGGGTGACAGTTTGGCTTCCATCATGGCGACGGATGCCTTGACGGGCTCCTTCCGTCCGCGGCTCCGTCCGAACTGGAAGCCCGCGACGAGGCCGATGGCGAGGCACATAAGGCCCATTACTACCAAGTCGGACGCCCATTTTCCGCGCGTCGGTCGGGTATCGAGCTCCGCGATGGCGGCATCACGTTCCTTCGTGACGGCGACGACCTCGGCCGCGAGTTCCGCCGTGCTGCGCCGCGAGGCGCTGTCTGCGAACTTGGTCGCGTCGATCTTCACGATCGGTTTGTCGTTCGACGCCGCTTTGACCTTCGTCAGGAGACAGTCATCCTGGGAAGTCAGGTCCGTGCAGCCGATATCGGTGAGCGCCTTATCGATAAGCTCGAGCCGAAGCAGCTTGTCCGGAAGAAGCTCCATGGTCTCCATCGGGATCCAGAGATAGGCGCCAGCGATGAGCGCGATATTCTGGTCCTTCGAGGCGCATCCGTCCCAGATGGACGGGTCATGCGGGTTGCGCTTATTGTACGGAGGGTCGCTCGTGAAGCAAACCGCGATGGTGCTACGAGGGTTCGCCGTATGCAGAATGCGCCATGTCAGCTCGGTGTTGGTCGTGCGTCGATACTCGACCGCGAACCGTGAGACGACCTGATCCGCGTCGGTCCGGGGACCGATATGGACCACTGGACCGCCGTCGTTCACTCCCACGATAGGGAACGTCCGCTCCGGCGGCATGTCGGCTGCGGCCGCGCTCGAGACGAGTAGAAGGATCGCCGCGACGGCAATCCCGAGGACCCGTCGAAAAAGCCGGGTATTCATCGGTGACCTTCCTGTGTTCAATTGAGAAACGAGCACGTGACGACCTCACCACGAAATGAGCCGCCCGTCAAGGGTTTTAGGCCGCTGGAGGTGGCCATTCGGCCCATTCCCGGCTAGAATACATCGGATGGACCACTTCCTCGTCTTCGGCCGACATCCGCGCTTGAGTCTCGCGGAATTTTCCAGCACTCGGCCCCACGCGTACGTCCGGGCCCTCGCAGGCGCCGGTGCGGTCGTACGCGATGCGGACTGGGACGGTGCCAGCCTCATGCAGGCCCTCGGCGGATGCGTGAAGGTCGGTGACGTGCATCTCGAGATGCCGCATACCGACCTCGACGCCGACGTCATCACCGACCTCCTCCGTTCCAAGCTACGTGGCGGACGCGTCATCTTCGGCCTGTCGGTCCTCGGCGGGACACCGGCGGCGCGTACACGGCTCGAGAAGCTCGCGCTCGGTGTGAAGCGCGCGTGCTCCATGACCGGCGCTTCGGCACGATGGGTCACTTCAAAACAAAACGCGTCGCTCTCGCCCGCGGCGGTCGCGAAACTCCATCTCACGACCGACGGCTACGACATCGTCCTGCTTGTACATGGCGAGACCGTCTCCATCGGCCTCACGACCGACGTGCAGGATGCGGACGCCTGGAGCCTACGCGACTACGGACGCCCCATCCGCGACGACGAGAATGGCATGCTGCCGCCCAAGCTCGCGCGCATCATGGTAAACCTCGCGAGGGTAACGGACGGCGGCACGATGTGCGATCCCTTCTGCGGTTCCGGAACCGTACTTATGGAGGCTGCGCTCGCGACGCACGCGTCGACCATCATCGGCAGCGACATCGAGGAACGACAAGTCGCGTCCACGCAGGAGAACCTCGCCTGGTGCGTCGGAAAGCGCATCTTCCGCAAGGACGACATGAAGCGCTTCGACCTCATCACCTCGGACGTACGCACGCTTACGAAGCATCTGAAACCCAACTGTGTCGACTCGGTCGTGACCGAAGGGTCCCTCGGACCTCTACTGTCCGGACATGAGACGCTCCCGACGCTCCAGAAGAATGTCGAGGGCATCACCACGCTTTGGCGCGACACGTTCGCAGCTCTCCATCCGCTCGTACGAAAAGGTGGACGTATGGTCTGTGTCTGGCCGGCGTTCAAGACCTCGCATGGCATGGCGCGCATCGACCTCACAGACGATCCGGGTCTCGAAGGATGGCGCATGGCCGACGGGGATCCGCTCCTCTACCACCGACCCGGACAGCGCGTGATGCGAAGAATCGTCATCCTCGACCGATCGGCCTGATAGCCTAGCGAAAAACCTGGACCCACGGTCACACATCGCGGATTTTGCGCTATCGTAACGGGTGGAGCCACTAGTTATTGACAAAAAGCCCATTTTCGAGTACCTTCAACGGTTCCCGACCGTATGTCATGGGGGCGTACGCGCCGAGGATGCTCCTTTTACAAAAAGGTATACTGTGACAAACAACGGACGAAAATCGACCCCGCAGAGTCACCCGCTCCAACATATGACTCGGCCAGCGGTGCTGAACGTCCAAAAGCTGCTGCAGGCCATCTTCCCGAACAAGGTCGAACGCGACAAGCACCGCCTCGACTTCGTGAAGGGAAAAGTCCTCATCCGAGAGGGCGAAGTACCCCCATTCGCGACAGCCTTCCTCGTCGTCGAGGGGGAACTCGACGAAGAACAGCTTCGCGCCACCACGGGCGAAGGACAGAAGCGTTTCAAGGTCGCACGAATCATGCCAGGCGCCCTCGCCAATCGGCAAGGTCTCTTGCCCAGTGCCGAAAAGCGGCAAAGCGACATCACGATCCGTGCCGTCACGGACGGCGTCGCCTACCTCGTCACCGACGACGTCCTACACCGCATCGGCGCGGACGGCGAACTACTCGTCTCCGAGACCATCGTACGGAAGCAGTTCTACGATATCATCGCGGAGCTGCAGAGAGCGCTCGCGGTGACGCCCGAGGCCGCCTATCTCGGCACGAAGCTCGTGGAATTCACGGACACCGTGAACCGGCGGCAGGGGCTGAAGCTCTCGCCGCGCGAGCTCCTCAAACAGATGTGGGAGGCGTTCAACACACGCTCCCAGGCCGAATCGAAACTCGCGGAAAGCACGGACCGCATCAGGCGGATCGAAGCCAACCTGAAGAAGGAACGGAAGGCTGGCGCGCAGGCACGCACAAGCCTCCGCGACTACATGGAAGAGGTCGACACTTCCACCGAACGACAGACGCTTCAGGCGAACGAGACGTTTAACCTGATGCAGTCCGTGTTCAGGAAGATCGGAGGGTATCTCGCGGAACAGGGTGTAAGCCTACGAGACCTCGAAGTGACGCCAGAGGAAATCAACGTCTTCAGCGGATTTGATCTCATCCAGCAGAATGATGCGGTTGGCATCACCTGCCCGCCCGGACGGATCCGCGGGGCGCCGACCGTCCTTCCCTGTCACGAAGCGCCGCCGTCCACGGGAGCGATTCCCCTCGTCACACCATCCGAGGAAGGACCTCGGCGGCACGACGTCACCGGCGTCTGGGAAAGTCTGCCAGAGGGGCATCTTACGCCGATCCACCGTCCCTTCGGAGACGAGGACGATCCCAACGATCCAGGCCGCGAAACACTCGTATACGACGCCTTCCCGTTCTCTGATCGATTCTCGAATCGATACAAACCAAAATAGCCTCCAAAATGACATCGGAGGCCCTTGCCGCCTTTCCTCAGCTCATCCGAGCGGAGTCGAAGGGCGGCTTTTTCCTTTATACCGGATAAATCCTGTCGCCGTTCTCGTCGTAGAGCGAGATGGCCTGCACCGGACAGGTTTGCGCCGCAAGGAGGATGGTCGCCACATCCGCGCCGTGCGCGTCTGCGACCACGGCCTTGTTCTCCCCGTCGAGCTTGAACACGCCGGGTGCGACCATCACGCACGGCGCCGCGCCAATGCACGCGTCGCGGTCGACTTCTATCTTCGAAATCTTGAGGGGTTCGGTTTCCATATTTGGCTATTCTGCCCTACAAGACGACGCCGTGTAAACCCGACGGATCACCCGATGCGTCGCATCCAGTCGTCGATGGCCGCGCGAAGGGCCTGATCGCCCAAAACCGAGCAGTGGACCTTGCGCGGTGGGAGCCCACCGAGACGGGAGAGGATGTCCTGCGGCCGGAGCTTCTGCGCCGCATCCAGTGTCATGCCACCGTCCTCGGTGACCATGACGGACAGCATCGAGGTAGATGCGATGGCGGACGCGCAGCCGAACGTCTTCCATTTCATCTCCGTGATGCGCTCCGTAGCCGGATTGATCCTCACCCAGACCTTCATCACGTCTCCGCATGCAGGCGACCCGACCACGCCGACCGCCATATCTCCGGCGGCGCCCTCGTCGTCCATGAAATTCCGCGGACGAAAAAAGTGATCTTTGACCGTATCGGAATAGATCCACCCACCTCCGTCGCAGGACGTGACGTCGTTCATACGGGAATCTCGACAGGACTCATGGACCGCAACCGCTCGACGATAGGCGACATGGCCGCAATGACCACCTCGATATCATCGACGGTCGTGGAGCGTCCGAGCGTGAACCGCACCGAGCCATGCACGATATCGTGCGGCAAGCCGATAGCCATGAGCACATGCGACGGCTCGAGGGATGAGGACGCGCAAGCGGAACCGGTAGATGCGCGGATACCTTTCGCATCGAGATACAGGACCGCGGCCTCCCCTTCGATGTCCGGGAATGTCACGTTCACGTTGTTCGGGAGTCGTGTCGTCGCATGGCCGTTGAGTCTGGCCTTCGGGATGGAGAGGAGCCCCTCGATGAGCCGATCGCGGAGCGGGATGAGCCTCGCGTTCTCGGTCTCCTTCTCCGCCTGTGCGAGTTCGAACGCCGTCGCAAGTCCGATGATGCCCGGGACGTTCTCCGTGCCGGACCGAAGCCCACGCTCCTGTCCACCGCCGCGTATGAGCGGCTCGACCGAGACGCCGCGGCGGACGAACAGGAGTCCGATACCCTTCGGGCCGTAAATCTTGGACCCGTTCAACGTAAGCAGATCGACGTGGAGTTTCTCGACGTCGAGGTCGAGGGCACCTGCGGCCTGACAGGCATCTGTATGAAAATACGGCAACGCGGTCGCGTTCTGCTTGCGGTGCTTCAATAGGCGCTTGCCTATCTCCGCGACGGGCTGGATAGTGCCGATCTCGTTATTCGCGAGCATGACCGAGATAAGGACGGTGTCCGGACGGATGGCCTCCATGACCGCGTCCGGGTCGACAAGCCCGGCCCCGTCGACCGGAAGGACCGTCAGGTCGATATCCCCCGTCTTCTCGAGATGCAGGAGCGGCTCAAGGATCGCCGGATGCTCGATGGCGGTCGTGACGACGTGGCGTCCCTTGGACATGTTCGCCCACACGACGCCAACGACCGCGAGGTTGTCCGATTCCGTGCCACCGGAGGTAAACAGGACCTCTTCCGCATGCGCGTTCAAGAGCCGAGCGATCCGCTTGCGCGCATCCATGACCGCGTTCGACGCGGAGACGCCCGGCGCATGCAGGGACGACGGGTTCGCGAAGACCTCCGACCAAAACGGCCGCACGACGTCCAACACGCGCGAATCCACGGGCGTGGTCGAGGCGTGGTCGAGATAGATGTCCTTCATGACGATATAATCCTAGTTGATGGCTAGGATTATATCTGATGACGCCGTGGCCGTCAACGCTCCTGGCGCGCGATGCGAAGCGAATTCGTGAGGACGGAGACGCTCGACATGGCCATAGCGAACGACGCGATGACCGGATTCACGAGACCGATGGCCGCGAGCGGGATGAGGATGATGTTGTACGCGAAAGCCCAAAACAGATTCTGCCGGATGGCACGGAACGTCATCTGGCTGAGTCGGATGGCTTCCGGGACCTTGGAAGGCGACCCGCCCATGAGCACGATCTGCCCGGCGGCGATGGCCACGTCCGTACCGGTCCCGACCGCGATGCCGAGGTCGGCCTGCGCGAGCGCCGGCGCGTCGTTCAACCCGTCGCCCACGAACGCAACCCTCCTCCCTTCACCCTGAAGTTTCTTCACCTCGTCTGCCTTCTGCTCCGGCGAGACTTCGGCGATGACGTGCGTGATGCCGATCTCCGAAGCGACGGCATCCGCCGTGGCGCGATGGTCCCCCGTCAGCAGCGCGGTCTCGATTCCCATCCCCATCAGCGACGCGACCGACGCCTTGGCGTCCGCCTTCACCAGATCCTGCACCGCGATGATGCCCGCGAATGCCCCCTCTTCCGCGACGGCGACCACGGTCTTCGCCTCCTTGCGCATCATCATGACCTCGGACAGCACGTCGGTCGGGATGCGTACATGTTCGGACAGGAGTAAATCGACTTTCCCTAGGAGGACCAGCTTCCCATCGACCGTCCCACGGATGCCCTGGCCAGGGATGGCCTGGAACCGCTCGACGCGGCGAGGTTCCACGCCCTCGTCCGTCGCGCGATGCAGGATAGCGGACGCGAGCGGATGCTCCGACGACGCTTCGAGGGACGCGGCGATGCCCAGGAGCCGCTTCGCGTCCCCGTCCGCAGGGATGACGTCCGTCACGTGGGGTTTTCCTTCCGTCAGCGTTCCGGTTTTGTCGAACACGACGATGGAGATGCTGCGACTCGCCTCGAGCGCGGATCCGTCCTTCACAAGGATGCCCTTTTTCGCGCCAGCGCCGGTCCCGACCATGATGGCCGCGGGCGTGGCGAGCCCCAAGGCGCACGGGCACGCCACGATAAGCACCGCGACCGCGAACCTGATGGCGTCGCCGGCGGGCGCGCCGGTCATAAGCCATGCGACGAAGGTCACGAGCGCGACGGCGATGACGACCGGAACAAAAATCCCGGACACGCGGTCTACGAGCTTCTCGATGGGCGACTTCGCGGACAAGGCGCGGTCCACGGTCGCGACGATGGCGTCGAGCGTCGATGTTCCGGGCTCGACCGTCACCTCCATGATGAACGTCCCAGTCCCATTGATGGTCGCGCCGGTCACGACGTCACCATCGCGCTTCTCGATAGGCACGGGCTCACCCGTGAGCATGGACTCGTCCACGCTCGATTCCCCATCGACGACGACACCGTCCGTCGGGACCTGCTCCCCGGCCTTCACGCGACACCGGTCGCCCGGTCGGAGGACCTTCGGATCGACATCTTCCGTCGTTCCGTCCTGATGGATACGATGCGCGACGTTGGCGGACAGGTTCAACAGCGCTTGGATGGCCTCGCCTGCCCGTTGCCGCTGACGTGATTCCAGATATTTCCCGAGCAGGAGGAACGCGATGATGATACCTGCGACCTCCACGTACATCTCACCTCCCGTGAAGAGCGCGACCGTACTCCACAGGAGCGCGGTTCCGGTCCCCACGGTCACGAGCGTATCCATGTTCGCGCGTCCGTGACGTATCTCGTTCAGGGTCCCGCGATGGAATCCGCGGCCGAACCAGGCGACAAGGACCCACGCGGCGATGAGCAAAACGGTCCCGAAAACGGACCGCCCGAACAGCGTCCCGATATCCGGCATCCAGAACATGGACAGGACCAGTGGGGCGGCAAGGACGAACGCGACGACAAGGTCTTTCCCGGTGCCGTATGCCGCGTGTTTGAGGTGGGATGCATGATCCGCGGATTGGCCATGGCCTCCATGACCGTCCGTCGGCTTCCCCTCCAACGCGGGCTCGTACCCGTTCTCACGGATGGCGTGCGCCAGATGCTCAGGCGTCGCGACCGTCTCGTCATAGTCGACGGCCGCGCGTTCCATCGCGAAGTTCACGGATGCGCTGTGCACGCCCGGGACCTTCTTCAGCGCGCTTTCGGTCGTCACGGCGCACGACGCGCAGTGCATTCCCTTGATCGGGATGGTGAGGGTCTTCATAGCACGGTAATGGTCCCCCGGATCATCCCCATGCCGCAGGAGAACGGAATCGTCCCTATCTGCGTCGGGGTGAACCGGATGACGTTCAAGCCTTTGATAAGCTCTTTCTTGATGCCGTACGACGGGACCACGATGGAACTCGCGCACCCGGAGACGTCCTGCCCGTCGATGTCCCAACGTACCGGAATCCCGCTCCTCACGTTCAGGTTCTTGGGTTGGAACGTGCCGTAGGCCACGGTCATGCGGATGACCTGTTCTTCACCGTCCGGAATCGCGGCTGAGACGTCCTTTGAACGGAACGGTGCGACGATGGTCGCGGCCGTGACCGGAGATCCGAGGATCGTCAGGCCTCCCTCGATCTGACCGAACGCGAACAGGACGAGCACGGCACCGGCGAGCAGACGGACCATGCGGTGCCGAAGCGTGGCGGCGGTCCCGAACCAGGAGATGCCGAGCAGGACCGGAAGCGTTCCGAGGCTGAAGGCGATAAGCATCAGGAGTCCGCTCGTCGCGGAACCGGAGGCGAGTGCGAGTGCCTGCGCCGTCTGGGTGAAACCGCACGGCAGGATGAACGTGACGGCGCCGATGAGGAGCGGGGCGAAGGCGCCACGACTCTCCGCGACCCGGTCGCCGACGCGATGAAGACGCGACGGAAGCGCGATACCGAGGCGCGACAACGGCGGCGCAAGGTCGAGAAGCTGCAGTCCGACCATGAGGAACCCGATTCCGAGCACGAGCGCGAAGACGCCATACCAAGAGCTGGAGATGCTCGGGATGCCGCTCCCGCTGGCACCGAGCACTACGCCGCCGAGGGCGAACATAGCGAGTCGGCCGATATGCATCAGAATCGTTCGTCTGCGTGATGGGTCGCGGGCACTCGCGGCCAGCATGAACCCACCCGTAGACGCGAGACAGGAAGAGAGGGACGCGATGACGCCGAGCCCGAACATCGCGCCGATGGACGCGCCTGCGCCGATACTTGGAACAATCCCGCGAAGCGGCGATGCAACAAGGAGGACGGCGACGGCGATGCCGAGGACGGCGATTGCCCGCCCCAGACGCGCCTTCAACGGGTCGCGACCGCCGCCAACCGAGCATCCGGTCGGACGCTCTCCTCGCGGAAACACGACGTATCCATGCGCCTTCAGCCGCTCATTGACGGCATCACACGCAGGTTCCGCCGCCGCATCTTTGAATCGGATGGCCGCACGCTGTTGTTTGAGGGAGACTTCGACCTCTATAACGCCAGGAATCTCACGAAGAGCGTCCCCAATGACCTGTTCGCACGAACGGCAGGTCATGCCGTCCACGTCGAAAATGACGATTTGTGGCATATATTATGATGATGGTACGTGAATAAAGCCCGTCCGTCACGGAAGGCCTACTCACGCTTCATCCTGCTTCGACAATCGAACCTCTGTCTCTCTGGGGAAGACCGACGGGATTCATGTGGTCGAAGATGCCACGTACCCACCTCGACAGGAATCGGCACCTCTGCCGGGACGAACGTCGGCACATCGGACATCACGGCCCTAATCGGCACATCGGCAGACGTATCGAAGACCCCCTGGGACAGGCAACACGCCATCGCGGGCACCTGCATCTCCGAAACAGCCCGGGCCATCTCCATCCGATCCCCAGATTCCGCGTGGACGGAGAGGGGGCACGCCGAAAGAAGGCTGATGCCGATCAGGAGCACATAGACGTGGCGTAAAATCCTAGTCATCAACTAGGAATATATCCGGCGTGCGCTCGCGGGTCAACAGAATCCGGCCGTCGCGGTACACTGGGTGCCATGCGACACCTTCTTGTCCTCATCGCCGCCTTCGCCACCCTCGGCGCCGGATGCCGGATCACGTCCCCGCTCACGAGCCCTCAGGTCGCGGAACGCATCGGGACCGCCTTGCCGGAACAACCCATCGGCCAGGAACGTGGCTTCGGCGATATCCCGAAACCGCCGGTGCCACGCCTGCGTCCGGGGACGTCCGGCAGTGTCCGTCTCGAGACGGACTTTCCGCAGATCCCGGCGACAACAATGGTCCTTCGGATGCGAAGTGGTCGACCGAACGACACGACCATCCGCAGCATCGCCTCCTCCAACAACCTCTCGGACGGCATTATCGGGACACACCCGCTCGGACGCGACCTCGACATGTCCTGGAGCGACGGTGCGGGGTTCCGCTGGTCATTCAATGCGGTCAGACGACGCGTGGACTTCGAGGACGAGACACGGACCTCGGATGCGTTGACGGTCAGCGGTTGGTCGGCGGTGGATCGGGCGGGCGAGGTCTCGGTGGCGTTCCTCGATGACCGCGGCATCAGTCGCGACCGACTCGGCGACCCGTATCTCGACCCGGATTGGAACCGCTGGTGGAACGAGGAGACCGCGAACGGCCGATGCATGACCGAGGCGACGATCGCGCAGGTCCGCGCCATCGCCTCATCGCCCGAGTTCCTGCTGCAACCGCCACCGCGTCTGGAGGACGAAAGCGCCTCGTCATGCGTCACGCATGAATTCCCGTCACGAATGGTCGTGCGGATGAACGCGACACAGGATGGACAAGGAATTTTCCAGTCGGACGGAACGCCACTCATCGGTGCGGCGTTCCTGATCGATGCCACGACCGGGGATGTGCGCTCCGGATGGTTCCTGGGCCGCACGGAACCTGATCGATCCAGCTATCCGGCGCTCGATGGCGACGCGGTCCGCACGTTCCTGCTGTCCGGCGGGCTCGGAGGAACGCCGAGCGGGGACGTGACCCTTACGGCCGCACGCTTCGAGTGGACGCCCATCGCGGATGAAGCCGATCCGTCGTTGACGTATCTGTATCCGGCGCTCGTCGGCGAAGGCATGATCCGCTATGCCGATGGGAAGACCGCTCCATACCGCATCGTCGCCCCCATCGTCCGCCGCTGATGGCGCACGCCGTGCGGCCGATGTAGACTTTTCTTCATGAAATCTCAGCGATCCATCGCCGTCCTCGGCGCCGGAAACATGGGCACGGCCCTCGCCCTCGTCCTCGCACGCCACGGACGCCCCGTGAACGTCTACTGCATCGAGTCGGATGTCGAAGACGACATCAACCGACGGGGACGGAACACGAAGTACCTGCGCGGCATCGGCATCCCCGCCAACGTCCGCGCGCATGCGGACATCGCCACGGCGCTCCGGGGCGCGGATACGGTCATCGTGGCCGTCCCGTCCTTCGCGGTGCTGGAGGTCATCGGCCTCGCGGTCCCGCATCTCACGAAGGGTGCCACCGTGGCCATCGTCACGAAGGGACTGGACGAGAAGAAGCTCCTCCCGAAGGTCGAGATTTCCCGTAATCTGCTCCCTGCCCCGTTCCGGACACGCACCTTCGCGATCGGCGGACCCGCCATCGCGACGGAACTCGCGGAAAGCAAACCCGGAGCAATCCTACTCGCTGGCAAGGACACGACAAGTCGGAACCGACTTGCACGGCTGTTTGCGAACGGTACGCTGAAAGTCGCCGTCTCAGACGACGTCCGGGGCGTCGGGCTGTGCATGTCGCTGAAGAACCCCTATGCGATCGGCCTCGGACTCTGCGACGGCCTCGGTTTTCCCATGAACACCAAGGCCTTCGTGCTGACGCTCGCGCTCGAGGAGATGGGTCGCATCGTCCGTGCGGCCGGAGGCGACGCGACGACAATCACGACGCTTGCGGGACTGGGCGACCTCGTCGTCAGCGGATTCTCGAGCCATGGACGTAACCGGACCTATGGCGAACGACTCGTGAAATCGCGCACCAAGGACCCGACGCGTCTCGACCTCATCACGGTCGAAGGCATCGCCAGCACGCCGCTCGCCCTCCGGCTCTCCAAGAAGCATAAGGTCCGCGTCCCCCTGCTGACGGCCATTAATGCCTGCCTAACGGCCGATGCGCGATTCGAACGTCCGTTCGTCGAGTATCTCAAGCATCTTTCCCTGCTATGAATATCCCCGAAGACCTTCGGCCCCACGTCATCCATGCGACGCTCATCGTCGCGAGCGACCATATGCACGCTTCCTTCCTCCTCGCGGGTGGAGATGCCATCGAGCAGGTCGACGCCATCGCGATGCCGCGCGAGAAACGCCAGGACAGCGAAGGGTATTTCCGGTCCAGCGACTCGTCGCGCCACGGCGATCCGAACGCGGACACGTCCGACGAACCGCGGCTCTCGGCATTCACGAAGGCGGTCGCGACGCGGACGGCCGAGCTGATCCGTGAGCAGGACACCGCGCATCTCCATCTCGTGATGCCGAAAGAGGTCGAGCGCCTCGTCCGCCAGGATCTGCCGCAGGACGCGACAAAAAAAATCGTCCGCGTCCGCAACCTCGACCTCATGAAGGAAGACCCAATCACGATTCTCCGTCGGGTGTACGAATAATGCTGTTAGAGGGAGATGCTCCAGAGCCCCGTGAGGTAGGACGTGACGTAATTCCGATCGCCGTTGTACCGCGAGGACACTGAATGATCCACGACGCCGAACATCGGCGTCGTTTCGGTCGCGCCGAACATGGCGGTAAGCGCCACGAACGCCGGGCCGCTGTCGGTATGGTCATCGCCGACGGACGCGAACCACGCGCGGTCGAGCGATGCGAGGTGCCGACCGGTCTCCGCGTCGTTCCGGAGCGCCTCCGCCTCCGTCAACTCATGGCTCATGTCCGATGAGATGAGGATGAAGGTACGGCCGTCCGCGATAAAATCGGCGAGGGAAGCACCAAGCGCGTCCATCCGTTCGCGCGGCACGTCCCCGCGGACGAGGACCGGGAGGATGGTCGCGTCAGGATACGTCCGTGCGAGCGACGGGATAAGCGCAGCGACGCCATGTTCCTGTTCAAATATCTCCCGCTCACCCATGGATGCACGCCGGTCGGACACGAGCGCCGCAACCGCATCCGCGTCGCTCCTGATGACCGTCCCACGTGAGAAATATGCCACGTTGCCGACCGTGACGGCATCCGTCCCTGCCCGAAAATGGTCCGGCGCGATGATGACGAAGCGCCGCACGACGGGTCGCGATGCGCGCAACGTACGAAAGAACCGATCGATAAGGTCCGAGGCGAGCGTATGGTGGTTCACGACGCCGGCGATGGGCGTACCGACGAATGGCGTACCGGTCGTGGCGACGGCATCGGGCCGCGCGGGATCGATGAAGGTATCGGCGTTGATGGGGATATCGATCTCCCTATGCACGACCGGAATCTCCATTAACTCCCCCTTGGTAAAGAGAGGGATGACCGACGAATCCCCTCCTTCAGAAGAAGAGGTGCGGGGAAGCCCCGTCAGGATGACGTATCCAAACACGGCGGCCGCAATGGCCGCCGTGATGATTCCTGAGCTGAAGACGCGTCTCGTCATCGAATCCTGATTGTCTTCGACACCGTCGCGGCCGTGACCGCTGGGGTGACCATCGACTGCATGATGGCCGATTCGGCCGTGAAGGACCCGCGGCTGACGACGCGAGCCCTATAGGTGATGGGCTTCTTCTGTCCTTTGCAGGCGACGAACGAGATGTCCTGCGTCCCGACCTCGATGGGATAGGACATGCCAGAACCGGTGTCGTACCAACCGAAGTCGAGCGTGACCATGGGCGCGAGGCCGGACGGAAGATGATCCCGCACGAGATAGCACCCGTCCTGCGCGTTCGTGGTCCAACTTGGCGTCAGGACGACCGTGACGGTCATGCCTTCCGTGAGGGCATCCGCCGATGCCGCATCAGGCAGTAGATACTCGCGCGTCAAACCGATTTCCGGGACAGAAACCGGGGGTTGCGCGATGCGGCGGACGAACGTGGCGGAGGCGGGCCCATCCACGGACGTCACGCGGAAGGCACGCGCCTCATCGGCGGTCAGCGTGACCTGTTCGGTCCCTCCGTCGACGAGCGAGACGGTCTGTTCCTCCCCGCCGACCACGTACCGGACGGTCACGTCGCCGGATGCAAGCGTCGGGATCACGTGCGCGAGATAATAGGCGCGATCGAGATCCGTGAGCGCCTCGTCCGACCAATTCGTCTCGAGGTACGCGTCCAGGCCCGCTGCGTCCGGATGGCCGACGCTCGCGGCGAGCGCTGCGGCTTCCGCGGTCGCCTCGAGCACCTCGCGACGGTCTTCCGAGACGGCGATGTGGATGTGCCCGTCACGCTCCTCACGGGAGACGAGCAACGCTTCGAGGACGCCACGCGCCGCTTCGCGGTCACCGGCCGCCTCGAGCCCACGACCGAGCGCGAGACGTTCGCGCCATGTCAGGTCCTCGACGACGGTGAAGCCGCGCAAACGCGTCAGCACGGGCTCGCCGAGGGATGCGAGACCGGACAGGGCGCGGATGGCTTCCTCGCGCGAGACCTTCGCGTCGTCCGCGATGCCCCAGAAATACGCCGCGAGACGGCCTGCGTCGAACGCGTCCGGATCCGTCGCCGCGGCCTTGGCCGAGAGTTCCACGTCTTCCGACGCATAGGGAAGCGGCGCGACGCCTCCGGTCCGCTGGTACCGCGTGAGCGGTCCGACATCTTCCGGGTCCGTGCGCCCAAAGAACCGTGTGAGCAGGCCGCGAGCGATACGTTCCGCGATCATGGATTCGACACGGACGTTCCAGGCGTTCGCGAGCGATTCGAGGCGCGGCAGATACCGCGATTGCGCCAAACTCGAGAACCGGACGTCCACCTCGGGCGACGTACCGATGTCCGGAAGCGCTGTCCCCGGCGCGAGATCCGTCGAGACGAAATCCGCCCGCGTGAAGCGCGACGGGACGACCGTGACCTTCCGCAGCAGCGCATCGCTCCCGCCCTTCGCCTCCACCCGAAGGACGACATCATGCGTCCCGACCGTCAGGCGGTCGACGGCGACGTACGCGGGCGTGCCCGCGGTGCCGGTCACGACGGCGTTCGTGATGCCCAGCGTCGGCGCATCCACACGGAAGGTGATGGGATCGCCCGTCGCGAGACCCACGCCGTACGCCCGGATCTTGAGGACCGGCGCATCCGTCGCGAGCAAGGTCTCCGGCACGACGGCGTCCACGAACACGGGCTTCGTGACCGCGAGTTTCGTCCGATCGTACCCGGCGGACAGTCCTTTCGTCACCGCGACCGCGGACAGGCGCCAGCTCGTGATGTTGTCGGGCGCCGTGAACGCGAACGTCGCTCGCCCACCGCCATCTGTCGTCACCACGTCGAACGTGGCCGTATCCTTGAACGTCCGGCGGATGGCCTCGCTTCCGCCGCCGCCCATCTCGGCGCCGCCGTACCCCGGGCTCATCCACAAGTCCTCCCCGAGCGCCATGTGGGACTTCCGGCTCGCGACGATGCCGTCGGAGACCCATCCGTACAGCGACGTCAGCGGGCTCTCGACGAGATCGCCCATGGAGGATGCCGCGAGCAGGGATTCGTCCACGGCACCGAACGCCACACGAGCGCCCTTCACCGGGTTCCCGAGCTGGTCGCGCACGTCCACCGTGGCCGTGATCTTCCCGGACGGCACGCTCGTCGCCGGATCCGCAGTCACCGTGACCTTCAGCCTCCGGGCGTCGGTATCGAACGATGCGCTGTAGGAGGTCTCCTGGAATCCCGTCGGACCGAACGCCACGCCGTACAACGTCATGTTGGGGATGAGGTCTCCGCGGTACCGGAACGCGTACGTCGAGCGGCCCGATGCTGAAACCGTCCGGATGCCGCGGCTCGCCTCCACGTACAGGAACGACGGTGAAGACGCGTCCGGCAACCGTTCCCCGTCCTTCACGAACGTGACAGAGACCTCCTCGTCCATGCCGTATCCCGGTCGGTCGTCGCGCGGCGTCGTCGGTTCGAGCGAGATGCCGCGGCTGGAACCGTCCGGACCCCATCGGTCATACCACCCCTTGGCGAACGAACCGGCCACGGTCTCGATCGCGCCCGCCTCATCCGTCGCGCTCGCGTAGAACCGATACGACACCCCGTCCGACATCGGGACGCGCAGCGTCGCGCGGCCGTCCGCCCCCGTCGTCACGTCGATGGCCTGAACGTCGCGTTCGCGGATCTCGTACCTATAGCTCGGTACCACGCGCTTCAGGATGATGTCGTAGCGGCTCTGCTCCGGCCCGAGCTCGATACGCTCCCAGCGCCGCTCCACGACCTTCCCGGTCAGCCGGATACCCGACAGCGGGGTCGTGAGCACGCTGCGTTCCTCCCGGCCGAGGGCCGCGGACAGGTCCACGCGCCGCACGAGGAAGGACACGGTCGCGTCCGACCCCTTCGTCGCGATCTCCGTCATCGCGGAAAGACGTGCTGGCCAGAGGCTCACGAACGCCATGCCGTAGATATCCGCCTCCTCGGCCTCAACGGGCCGCGCCTCGACCATGTCGGTCCAGGAATCCCAGCATCCGGTGTATTCGGCCGCGGGATCGCACGTCTGACGCGCAGTCGCGAAGCTGAATGAGGCGATTCCCGCGTCGTCCGTCATGACCTCAAGGCTGCCATTGTCGTCATGACCGCTCACGGTGAGACGAATCGCCTTGTTCGAGACCGGCGTGCCGTCGAAGAGCCGGACCCGGACCTGACCGGTCAGGTCCTGCCCCGCGAATAGTTGATCCTCCGTCGGTGTGATGTCGATGGTAAACGCGGGTTTCACCACGTCGCGAATCTCGATCATCCTCGAGGTCACGACATCGCCGTCGCGCAGGACCGTCACCTGATAGCTCCCCGGCGCCATCGTCTCCCAGGAAAGTTTCCCCCGGAAGAAACCGTCCTCGTCCGGCGTCACCCGTTCCTCGACATAGACCTTGGAGCGGTAGGTCAGGTAATCGCGTACCGAACCGGTGATCTGGACCGTGACGGACGAGGCGCCTTGCTTGGTCACACGGTCCTGCACGACGCCGAAGAACGACAACGTGTCGCCGATGCGATAGAGCGGGCGGTCGAGGTACAGGTACCCGACCGACGCGCCGGTGTTGCCGGACGGTCCGTAGCCGTAGGCCCACCAGCCGCGACGTGAGATGGGGACGACGGCGGACATCTCCCCGGAGCCGACATACGCGATGGCGAGCCGCGTCTCGCCGTCCGTGGACGTGGACGAAAGGGCGGCAGGCGTCGGCAGGCGCACGACGCCGTCGGCGTCCGTCTGTCCGGCGACGCCCTCGAGCGTGACGGGCAGGGAAGACAGCGGCTTCTGGGAATCGAGGTTCATGACCCACAGCACGGTCTCCGACGCATCCGAGATGGCGTAGGTCGCGGCGTCCGTGACCTGCATCACCGCCCAGGATTCCTCGCTGACGGCCTCGGGCTTCGTGCTCGTCGGCTGGATAAGGATGAGGTAGAGCCCGGGCTTCTGTCCGGGCAGCCGAAGGAAACTTGAATAGGTCTCGTCGTTCCGCTCGAGCGCCACGTCCGCCTCGAACGCCTTCGTCACGGCATACGGACGGAAGTCGTCCCCGCGTTTGCCCGTCTCGTACGCCCAGAACGGGATGGCATAGACCTTCCGGATGAGGGCGACCGCGTCGTCCGCGGTGAGGGCGTAGCCCGTGACGAGAGCGCCGTCCGCGGTGAAGCGTCCGTACGGCTCCCGCACGTTGAGGAACGCGTCCTCGTCCGGCGCGGACTCGAAGAACGCGCCGACCGGCATCAGGCTGATGGTGCGGTCCGCGTCGGAAGAGGCTCTGGCCGCGGTCTCGAACCGGATGACGGCGTCGCTCTCGAGACCCAGACCGCTCTCCGCGAGCTTCCACCCCTTGCGGAGCGTGACGGTATAGATGCGACCGGGTTCGAACGGCTTCGCCGGCAGGAAGACGAGGGAGCGGCCATGCGTCTCGAAGCGTCCTTCGACCTTCGGCTCGATGGAGAAGCTCGCCGTCGGGTCCTCCCATCCGGCCTGCGACATCGTGATCTCGATGGCCGTGTCCACGGGCACGCCCGACGACTGGTCGCCCGGCACGGACGCGAGCACGCGGAACACGTCCTTGGTCTGCACGGCCCAGCTGAACTCGCGCGCGCTGGTCGTCCCATCGGATTTCTCCACCACGGTCGCGGCAGTGAGACGATAGACCTTCCCGGGTTCGAGCGGGTCCTTGGGGATCACGCGGAATTCGCGGGAGCCCATCTGTTTCACGTCCACCTCGATGGGCGGGACGATGCGCAGGTTCTGGCGGAGGGCCTCCTCCGTCACATCCACCTTGGACGTGATGCGAAACGCGGTCCCGATGTCCGCTCCGGCGGCGTCCTCCTCCTCGGCCACGAGCATGAACGCGTCGCCGGCAAGCGCCTCGGGGATGAGGATGCGGCTCACCGCGCGTCCGGCGTCCGACGCCTTCTGGAAAAAGACCGGTCCGCGCATCATGACGCCGATGGCGATGACCGCGACCGCGAGCACGCCGACCGCGCCCCCCACCCACGTCGAAATCCGGAACGGCATCCCGCTTCTCGCATCCCGCTTCTCGACCCCCTTCTCCTTCGCCTCCGGCATCGCGACGATGACATGCTCGTCGCCGACCGGCGCCGTCGCCCTCTTCTCGTTGTTCACCTCTTGTTTCTTCGTTTCCGACATATGCATCAAATCCGCACGTTGCTTCGCTGCCGTGGCCGGGTCGAGCCGACCCATGGACGCCTCGGCATCGCGACGGAGCGCATCCGTCATCTCCAAGAACGGGCGGAGTCCCTCAGGATGACGCCCATCTGATGCGCCGGACAGCGCGCGGTCGAACGCCTCGGCGTTCGTGTCGTTCACATCGGTCATATATGTGTATCGTTCGTGGACGAGGGCGTGCCATGGGCGAGATAGGCGACCCGCAGGCGGCCGATGGCCCGATAGACGAGCACGGCCGCATGATTCGGGGTGACGCCAAGCCCCGCGGCGATCTCCGCGGTGTCGCATCCGCCGTAGAACTTCATGTCGATGACCTGCTGGTCGCGCGCGGAGAGACGTTTCAGCGTCTCGCGCAACCGGTCGCCCTCGATGGAGACGTGCGCGTTCCAGGCCGGATCGTCGGCGGACGGCGGGTCCCACGTGTCGGGATCGACCGCCTCGTCCTTGCGGACCGACGCGCTGCGCCAATGGTCCGTCAGCAGGTTCGACGCGACCCGGAAGAGCCACGCGCCGAGCGACGCCCCCCTCCATTCGAGCGTGGGGGCGGATTCGAGGAGCTTCATGAACGTCCGCGAGACGAGATCCTCGGCCGTCTCCTTATGGCCGCACCGCTTGAGGAGGAATCCGTACAGCCGGTCGGCATAGAGGTCATAGGCCTCGCCGATGGCGGACGGGTCGGACGCGAGGCGCCCGAACAGATCGCGGTCGTCGGAGGTTTTCGTCACGTCGTCCGACATATGATGGAACGATAGCATGCGATGGTCATGACACAAGTATAGCCTACGCGCGCATGAAAAAAACCGCCCCAGCGAGTATTGCTGAGGCGGAAGAATCACGCATCTTTGCGTACGAACAAGAACCGGCCGGCGGCGTCCCACTCGTCATCGAATCGGCAACTGTCGAGCATACGCCTACCGAAATCGATGTCCAGCACCGCGGCGTACCGCTGGCCGTCGCGTTGCATGGATGAACCGAGAGCCGCAATCCAAAACTGCCGTTGCAACTCTGGGTACCCCTTCGCGAACGCGTACGCTTCAAGGTGGATCGCGGGACGGTAGCCCAGCGTGTCCATCTCGGCGATAGCCGACTCGGTCAACAAGGCGCGACCGAAATGTTTGACGAGCATGATGCGATTACCGGATGTCTGGTCGATATCGATACACGACGGGTGAGGCTGCCACTCGTGATCACCGCTGAATATGACCGACACCCCGCTCTTAGAGAACTCGGCCTCAAACACGCCCATGTCACGCGGCATCGTGTAGTCCACGAAGACGCGATAGTGGTGTGGCGGGAGGCTATCGACGGGCGGCTTCGGATACGTCCGATCGTCGAGGTAGTCCGTGTGCGCGATGTCGACCATGTCCACGAGGGCTGCGCGGCCGGCGGGCGTGGTCAGCCGATGGATAGCCTCGAACGGGACCTCTCCTTCCCGTGCGACGTCCATGATGCTCGTGATGAGCGCCTGGAAGAACCCGGCGCCGCGTTCGATGTCCGATACCTTCTTCTTGGCCATGACGGCCTCCTCTCCGCTTCGACGGCTCACCCCTCATCCCGACCGCAGCGTCGGGACCCCAGGCTCACCGTGTTCAGAAGGATGTTCTGTAAGAAAGGTGCATATGTAGGTAACGCTTTTTCGACGAAATGTCAAGGAATGCATGGTATCATAGGGCATATCATGGGACGTCCTCCGATGCGACAGCTCCTCTCCATGCCGATGCGTGAATTCGCGCTCGAGGGTTTGGTCGTGCTTGGGTTCGTCGCGTCCTTCGTCTCCCCCTCCGGCAACGTCCTCCTTGCCGTCGCCGCGATCATCGGAAGCGTCCCGACGCTCCTCGAGGCGATGAAGTCGCTGCTGCGCCTGAAGATCGGCATCGACGTGTTCAACGCGGTCGCGGTCGTCATCACCCTCGTCATGTGGGACCTGCGTGCCGCGGCCTTCATCGTGCTCATGCTCTCGGCCGCGCGCGTGCTCGAATGGCGCACTGCCACGCGGACCGGCGACGCCATCGCGGAGCTTCTCGCGCTCAAGCCCGAACGGGCGATGCTTGAGGTCGACGGCGACCTGCACGACGTCCCGGCGGATGAGGTCCGCGTCGGCGACATCCTGGTGGTGACCGAAGGCGGCCGCGTGCCGGTGGACGGCATCATCACGTTCGGCGAGGCGCATCTGAACGAGGCCTCGGTCACGGGCGAATCCGTGCCGGTGCACAAACTCCCCGGGGATCGCGTCGTGAGTTCGACCCTCGACGAATCCGGCACCATCAAGATCCGCGCGACGGCCGTCGGGGGCGACACCGTCATCGACCGCATGGCTGATCTCATGCGCGACGCGGCGAAGCACAAGTCGCGTTCCGAGAAGCTGGCGGATCGGTTCGCGGGCGGATTCCTCCCCTTCGTCCTGGCGCTGGGTCTCGTGACGTATCTCGTGACGCGGAACGCCTCCATGACCGCCGCAATCTTCCTGGTCGCCTGCGCGGACGACATGGCCGTGGCCATCCCGCTCGCCGTGACCGCCTCCATCGGCCGCGCAGCCAAACGCGGCGTCGTCGTGAAGGGCGGCGAGTGGCTGGACCGCCTGCGCGCCCCGCACACGGTCGTGTTCGACAAGACCGGCACGCTGACCTACGGCGCCATCGAAGTGATGGACGTGGTGATGGAACCTGGCGTGAGCGAATCCTCCTTCTGGAGCGCGGTCGGTCAAGCGGAAAAATTCTCGGAACATCCCATCGGACGCGCCGTCTATCGCGAGGCGCTGACGCATGTCAGCGACATCCCCGATCCCATCGACGTCCGTGTCGTACAGGGGGCGGGCATCGTCGCACGGACCCACGATGGCGAAATCGGCATCGGCAACGAGCGGCTTGCGTCCGCCATCGGCATCGACGGGACGGAAGCGTCCGCGACAGGACGGACCGTCTTCGGCGTCTATCGTGACGCCAAGCTCATCGGTTACATTTCCGTGTCCGACGTCCCGAAACCCGAAGCGGCGGAAAGCGTCCGTGAACTCAAACGACTTGGCGTCAGACGCGTCCTGATGTTCACGGGCGATGCGCCGGAGGTGGCACGGCGCGTCGCGGACGCCATCGGCATCGACGGCTACGTCGCGTCCATGCGGCCGGAGGACAAGGTCCGCGCCATCGAGGACCTGCTCCCGCAGGGAACGCTCGTCATGGTCGGCGACGGCGTGAACGACGCGCCGGCGCTCGCACGCGCGGACGTAGGTATCGCCATGGGCGGAGCCGGGACGGCCGTCGCGGTCGAGGCCGCGGACATCGTCATCCTCACGGACGACCTGAACCGCCTCCCCGACATCATCCGGCTCGGACGCCGCACCGTCTCGGTCGTCCACGGCGATATCGTGATCTGGGCCGTATCCAACGTCATCGGATTCACGCTCGTCCTCACCGGCTTCCTCGGTCCTGCCCTCGCCGCCTTCTACAATTTCGTCACGGACTTCTTCCCGATGCTCAATTCGACCCGGTTGTTTAAGGAATATCGGGATTAGACGTTCTACGGCATGACGGAGGGTGCGGTAGATGTGAAGATCCCTCGGATGACCTCGGGACGCGGAGTCTTTCGTATCGGGACGCGACATCCAAAATATTCGCTTCCTGAGCGTAGCCGAAGGACCTTCAAAACAGCCGTAGCTGTTGTTTCACGTACTCTATCGCCTCCTTCTTCGTCTCGATGTCTCCGGTATCCCGCATCTCCTCGACGCGTCGGATCCACTCCCCCATCCCGGGGCCTGGCGCGACGCCGAGCGTCTTCAGGTCTTCGCCGGAGAGCAGCGGCGCGAGCGCGCCATCCGTCCGTTCGAGTTCGGTCGCGACCTGGATGAACGCCTCCAGTGCCGGCAGGACCGGTCGACCGGCCTTCATGCTCGCGCGGCCGCGCCGATCCGCTTCGACCGCCATCAGGAAAACCTGCCACGGAAGCGGCGCGAGACGTTTCAGGATCCGACGGACGCCGTTGCGGTATGCCCGTTCGTCCATCTTCCCCGCCTCATGCTTCTTCCAGATACGGACAGGCGTCATGTGATTCACGACGATGGCGGCCACGTCACGCGCGACGGACGATGGAAAGGTCCATCGATCGAGCAGGGTTCCCGTGGGGATGACGCCTGCCGCGTCATGCCCCAGTGCCTGAACACGCCCATCCACGACAGCCGAGGTCGCGGGTTTCCCAAGGTCGTGGCACAGCGCCCCGAGCATCACGGTCAGACGCGCATCCGTGTCCGGCGCAGGAGATGCGGTTCTGACGATCTTCGCCGCCGTATCGAGCACGATCATCGTATGCGTCCAGACGTCGCCTTCGGGATGCCATTCCGGTTCCTGCCCCACGCCGATGAGCGCATCGATCTCAGGATAGTCGCGCGCGATGACGCCGAGGTCGCGCAGGAGGGTGAACCCGGCCGAAGGTGTCGGCGCAAGCAAGAGCTTCCGCATCTCTTCGGTCACGCGCTCGGCGGACAGCTCGTCGAGGTCACCGGCCGAGACCATCTCTTTCATGAGTCCGACTGTCTTGGGCTCCACACTGAAGCCGAATCGCGCCACGAACTGCGCGGCGCGATAGACCCGGAGCGGATCGTCGGGAAAGGCCGCGGGATCGGTCGCGCGCAGGACCATCCGCATCAGGTCTTCGCGTCCCCCATGCGCGTCGATGACCTCGCCCGTCGCAGGATCGGCCGCCATCGCGTTCACCGTGAAATCGCGTCGACGTGAGGCGTCCTCGACCGACATCGTCGGATCTCCAGTAACTGTGAAGCCGCGATGCCCTTTCCCCGCCTTCGACTCACGTCGAGGCAGGGCGACATCGAGCTCCACGTCGTCGTCCACCCGAATCTTGAATACGCCGAACGCCCGTCCGACCGCATGGACGCGGCCGGGAAAATGCTTCGTGAGGGTGACGTCGATTTCGTCGACAGAAACGCCATAGACCTCGAGGTCCGCGTCCGCCGATGTCCGGCCGAGCAGGGCATCGCGCACGAATCCGCCGACCAGGAGCGCCCGCGGGACGGCCTTCGCGACGGTCCGCGCGGCCTCAAGAAGCCGCGGATCCTGCGCCAAGATACGCGTGCGGCATGTCTCCGGATCGAGGACGTCCTGCTGAAAGGGGTTCTGCATGCCATCATCATACACGATGTCGCCTGCCCAAGCCGAAAACGGGGTGATAGTGTAGAGGCGCCGAACCACAGGAGGGTGCAATGGATTTGCTGCTCTTTTCCAACCAGCCGGAGCATGAACTCGTACGCAACACGCTCACGGAGCTCAAACGGATGTCGGGGTTCGACGCGGTCCGGATGGGTCGCGCGACCGTGAAGTTCCATAACGACACGGAGCCGTTCGCCGAAATCCTCGAAAGCGTGCACGGAAAGCCGTGCGTCGTCATCGCCTGCGATGCCACGGACGACCGTCACACCGTGAACGACTACTCCATGCTCACGCGGGTGCTCCTCGGAGCGCTCCAATACGCCGAAGCGGACATCCAAGCCCTGATCTATCCGTATTTCCCGTACGCGCGTCAGGATCGGCACAAGGGCGAATCCTCGGATCGGACCGCGATCACCGCGAAGATCCACGTGGAAGACTTGGAGCGTGCCGCGGACTTCCGCTTCGTCGGCCTCATGGAGCCGCATACGACCCATCTCGAGACATGGTTCACGCGCGCATGCCGGCGGCTGCCCGTCGTGCAGGAGTTCATCGCGCCCCTGCGCGAGGATTTCGGCGGATTCGGCAACGTCGTCTTCGCCACGCCTGACGTCGGCGGCCTGCAGCGTACGCGACGGACCGCCCAGCTCGCCGGAGCATCGTTCCCCTGCGCGGTCATCGACAAGGAACGCGAGCGTATCGGCGAGATCGCCCGGGCGACCATGGTCTCCGGGGATCTTGCGGGACGGGATGTCGTGGTCGTCGACGACATGATCGATACGGCCGGGACGCTCTGCAATTCGGCGCGTATCGCCAAGGCCGAAGGCGCGCGGCGCGTCGTCGTCTGCGCCATGCACGGCCTCTTCAACAGAGGCGCGCTCGACCGCATCCGCGCATGCGGCGTGGACAGGGTCTACGTCACCTCGTCCGTGACGCAGAAACCCGCAATCCGGGAATCCGACCTCGTCACCATCATCCCCATCGGAAGCCTCACGGCCGAGATCATCCGCTGCGCCATCGAAAAGAGGTCCTGGAGCGCCTTGCGCATCTCCCGGCTCGAGCGGGTCTGCTAGCGGTCACCGCTGCAGCCGCACCTTCCTCACGACTACGTCGAATCTGCCAGCCGGCAGGCGGATGTGGTCGTTTTTCATGTTCGTTCAGACGATGTTCAGGTCTTTTTCGATGCTCTCCGCGTACCAGACGCCGTATCGGCCAAGACGCTCCGATAAACACGAAGGAGCGACCCAACGATACGCTTCGCGTTGAAGGTCCGCGCCGTGTCGCGCGCATGCATGGCCATCCCCCTCCGTTCCTGCGGAGACTGATGCATAAGGAACCGGACAGACGCGCGGGCCTCGTCCTGGTTCTTGACGAGGAACCCGTTCTGCCCGTTGACGATGATCTCCGGAGCGATGCCGACCGGGTACACGACCGGAATCAATCCCCTCGACATGCCCTCGATGAGACTCAAGGAGAACCCCTCATACCGGGACGGAATGAAGAGGACGCTCCCCTCAAGGTCGCGCAGGCGGCCGGGGATGTCCAGTTTTGCCACATTTTGTTCGAAACGATGATGCGGGACGTTCCTATCCATCCATGCGACGAGCGATGCGTTCAGCGTCATGCCGATGGTCCTCTTCTCCAACGTCGGGAACGACCGATAGAGGTCGATGAGCCGGTCGATGCCCTTCAGCTTCATGGTGAAGACGTCATGTCCGATGCGCCCGAGGAAGACGAGCGCCGGTGCATCGCGGACCGCGAGGTTCCGGCGGTCGAACCAATAGTCCTCGATGGCATTATGGACGACATGGAGACGGTCGGCCGGGACCCCGACGGACAGGAGGTCGTCACGGACGATATCCGAGGTCGCGATGACGGCATCCGCCTGCGTCGCGACGAGCTTCTCGACCTCCGCGACGTCACGGAGCGGCTTACGCGTCTTGACGTTCAGCTCCTTGATGACTTTCGCGCTTTTCAGCTCGACCCAGACCGAACGTAGTCCGTCATCAAGATCGGACGTGCGGGGGACGGCTCTCAAGAATCCCCACGACGTCGAGCCGAAGTGGCTGACGACCGGAATGGGGAACGAGAGGAAGGCGAGCGGCGTGTAGGTCGTCCCTTGGATGAGGTCGCACTTGAGGATGTCGTCCTGGCGTTCCAGGAGCGAATGAAAAAACAGGATGTTCGCGATGCCTTTAAGGTGGACGGGCGCGTCCATGAGAGGGTGCCGCGGATAGAAATTGCGCACGGTGACACCCGCCTCGCGCAGACGAACGGCCATGAGGTCGTTGATGTGATGCGCACCTGTCCCGAGCCGCTTGCTGTTATGGATGAACGCGACTTTCATGCGTCGATGATACGCGTTTTCGGGGCATCTGGCAACCGTTCAGGATGAAAAAAAGCCGCCCCAAACGAGGCGGCGTGACGGTCGAAAGATACGGCTCATCGCATCGTGAGACGCGACTTCTCGTCGAGAAGCGACATGATGCGACGAAGGCTCGTGGAATCCACCGACCGGGTACCCGTACATTCGGGGAAAGACTTGCACCCGAAGAAGGGTGCGTGGTCCCGCTTCCGGTGTCGGATGACCATCTGTTGCTCGCAGTCCGGGCATGTCGGATACAGGCCCGCGAGTTCCTTGTCGATGTACGTGCGCCGTTCCTCTTCCTGCACGCGCTTCACGTACCACGACGGACGATCGCGGATGCCGCCGAGCGCCTCGAGCGCCTCCCGATACGCGACGTGGTCGATGTCAGTTTCGTTTTGGACTGAATACGTCATCGGTTTCCACCGCGTGGAATAGGTCACCCAGGTGAAACGCTTCGGCGTGACGTTGTCCTTCAGGGCGACAACGTCGTACCGCTCCACATCTTCCATGGAACCGGACTGCGACTCGTGTTCGTAGACGAGCTTAAACGCGATGCCACTATATCCGCGGTCGACGAGCCATTCGAGGATACCCATCCCCACCTCCTACCCTATATATGATACGAAAGAACGCTGCTGACGTCACAACAAAGCCACGGAATCGCTCATGCGTCAAGCCTCATCCGGTCAAAAAAACCATCCGGAGTCGGATGGCTTGGTCCGTTCTTGTCGCATCACGGCTGATAGTCTTCGCCGACGATGACGAGGATATCACCCCTCATGGCGGCTTCGCCGGCCGGCATCTCGGCGATGACCGTCCCCGGAACGAATCCCTGAAGCGTCACGAGTGTCTGCTGATATTTCTGGGCATCCGCGGTGATGATGAGCGTCGTCGGATAGGTCGTTCTCGCGGAAGCGATGGTACCGACCTTCAGCCCGGCAGCCACGACCGCGTCTGAGGCGATCCTCGACAGACCGACGGTCCGCGTCCCGTTCCAGACGTCGACGACCGGGACCTCGATAGGATCTTCCGTCACGGCCGGTTCCGTGGGCGTCGGGAGCTGGATGGACAGGACGTTCAGGACCTTCTCGAGCTTCGAGGAATAGAGAATGGCCGTGTTCGACCAGACGAGCAGACGGTCGCCGTTTTCCGCTTCCTTATAGAATTCCGGGTTCTGCGAACGGAGCGTATCGATATCCTCGATGGTCGCGACCGTGGGACTCTCCCCTGCCGGGACCGGAATCTGCTGGCTCAGGCGGTTCACGAGTTCCGTGATCTCATCGGGTGTCATGACCGGCGCGGGCCTTGCTGCCGGCGCGCGACCCAACCATCCCGCGGATTTTGCAAAGAAGAATCCTCCGCCGAGGACGAGGACCAATGCGACCACGACGAAGGTGGCGACGGGCGGTTTGCGCAGTCGGACGGTCGACATGCACAAAAGTATAGCACGCGCGACGCGTTGCACGAGCCTAGACGCGTCACGCCGCTTTTCTTAGTTCGACTCCGTCGTCACGCGCTTGCGCTCGTGTGCCTTGAGCAGACGCTTGCGAATCCGAAGCGACTCGGGCGTCACTTCGAGCAGCTCGTCGTCGCCGAGATATTCCATCGCCTCCTCAAGGCTCTGCGACCGTGGTGTCTCGAGCGATTCCGAGACCCCATCGCCCTTGGAGCGCATGTTCGAGAGCCGTTTTTCCTTGCAGACGTTCACTTCCATGTCCGTGGGTTTTGATGCCTGGCCGATGACCATACCCTCATACACCTTTGTCCCGGCGCCGATGAAGAGCTGTCCGCGTTCCTCTGCGTTCAGGAGACCATACGTCATCGCCGTTCCGTCCTCGAACGCGATGAGCGAACCGTGCGACGCCGCGTCGATGCCGCCGATGGTCGGCCGATACTCCTTGAAGACCGAATACATGACACCTTGGCCGCGCGTCTCCTTCACGAACAGCGACCGATAGCCGATGAGCCCGCGGGTGGGGAAGATGCACGTAAGATTCATGGTGCCGTTCTCGCTCTTCATGTCCAGAATCTCGCCGCGACGACGTCCGATGCGCTCGATGACCGGTCCACTCGCGTCTTCGGGACATTCGATGGTCACGTCCTCGAACGGTTCGGATTCGACGCCGTCGATATCACGGAAGATGACCTGCGGACGCGATACCTGCAGCTCATATCCTTCACGCCGCATCTTCTCGATGAGGATGGAGAGATGCAGTTCGCCGCGTCCGGACACTACGAAGTTCCCTTCGCTCGTGCCCGGGTCCATGCGGAGCGCCACATCGTTCTGCAACTCGCGTTCGAGGCGCTCCTTGATGTTACGCGACGTGGTGAACTTCCCTTCCTGCCCCGCGAACGGCGACGTATTCACGCCGAACGTCATCTTCACGGTTGGCTGCTCGATCTCGATGACCGGTAATGCGTCCGGATGCAAGGGGTCCGCGATGGTCTCGCCGATGTTCACGTCCGGGATGCCGGAGAACGTCACGATGTCGCCGGCGTCCGCGTGGTCCACCTCGATCTTGCCGAGCCCCATGAACGAAAAGACCGTGTTCACCTTGGCGTTCGTCGTGTGTCCGTCGCGGTCGATCCATGCGACGGTACCCGGACGGAACACACCGCGCACGACGCGGCCGATACCCATCTTGCCCTTGAACGTGTCGTACGAGACGTTCGCTACCGAGACCTGCAGCGACCCCTCTGTGTCGTTCGTCGGCGCCGGGATCTCCGCGAGGATGGTGTCGAACAGCGGTCGCACGTCCGTCATGGACGTGAGGTCCGTGGTGAGGCCCGCCTTGCCCTGCTTCGCGGACGCGTACACGACCGGGAAATCCGACTGCGCGTCGCTCGCGCCGAGGTTGGTGAAGAGGTCGAACGTCTGGTCGAGGACCCAGTCCGGGCGCGCGTCCGGCTTGTCGATCTTGTTGATGACGACGATGATGCGGTGCCCCGCCTCGATGGCTTTCTTGAGCACGAAACGCGTCTGCGGCATCGGGCCTTCCTTCGCGTCCACGAGGAGCAGCGCGCCGTCCACGAGATTCATGATGCGCTCCACCTCGCCGCCGAAATCCGCGTGGCCGGGCGTATCCACGATGTTGATCTTCACGTCGCCGATGAGCACCGCACAGTTCTTGGAAAGGATGGTGATGCCGCGCTCGCGCTCGAGGTCGTTGGAGTCGAGGATGGTCGTGCCTTCGAGTCCGCGTTCGCGAAACGTGTCGCTCTGTTTGAGCAGAGCGTCGGCGAGGGTGGTCTTGCCATGATCGACGTGCGCGATGATGGCGATGTTGCGGATGTCAGCCATGTTCCAGGTCGCCAGACGATACATGATTAAGCCGATTTCATCAAGTCCCGACGCCGTTGCCCATCGGGCGACGGAGCGGCATGCTCATGTCATGAGACAGATGCCGTCGAAACCGTTCGCGGACCGCGTGCGGGAGGTCGTACGAAATATCCCGAAAGGATCGACGATGACGTACGCGCAGGTCGCGGCGGCGGCGGGACGCTCGAAGGCGTACCGCGCCGTCGGGAACATCCTCAACAGGAACTTCGACCCGGACATCCCGTGTCATCGCGTCATCCGAAGCGACGGGACGCCCGGCGGCTACAACCGCGGGACGACGAGGAAGGTCGAAATACTCCGGTCAGAGGGGGCGCTCGTGGTGATGCGACGATTCACGACATGTCCCGCGTCGCGACAGAGGTCGCCCTCGACAGCAATCGTGCGATACGAATCTCGTCGTAGCTGAACGAGTCCCCGAGGAGGGCACGGGCGGGCGCGAGCATGTCGTTTCCCGCCTTCCGGAATGCCGCCTCGATGCGTTCCTGTCGTTCGGACGGGACGGTCGAAATATGCGTCGCGTCGAGCGCCTTCCCCTTCTCGATCGCCTGTTCGAGATGCTGCACGACGGTGCCGACGCTCAGCTTCCGCATGAGCGCGATGCGTTCGAGCGAAAACTTCTTCTCGAAGAGGCGGACCGTCTCCTGGATCGTCCCCGACACGGCACGGACCGTCGGCTTGTTTCGTCGGACGACGGACTCCGACGACGGTCGCTCCGCGAGGCCGTTCGCCTGCGCATACGCACGGATGATCTCCAGGAATCCGGGGCCGTAGCGTTCGAGCTTCCGTCCTCCGACGCCCGAGATGTGGGAGAGGGATTCCGTGCTCTGCGGATATACGCGTGCCATCTCCTGCAGCGTCTTGTCCCCGAAGATGACGTACGGCGGGACATGAAGCGACTCCGCCAGCCGACGGCGTTGCGCACGCAGTTCCTCGAAGAGGCCGCGATCGAATTCGACGTGAGCCTCCTCCGTCGCTTCGATCTCTCCCCGGGGGACGCACACGTCGCACGCGTCGCATGTCGGTTCGGTCCGGGCTTCCCCGAAATATCCGAGCAAGAATGTCCGACGGCACGAACGGAGCTCGCCATAGCGCATTACCTCCTGCAGCTGCGCGCGGACACGCGCCTGCTCTTCCGGGTCTTCCATCTGACGGATGAAGTACTCGTGCTTCATCCTATCCCCGGCAGAGAACATCAGGAGACACTCGCTCGGCAATCCGTCGCGCCCAGCGCGGCCCGTCTCCTGATAGTATCCCTCGACGCTCTTCGGGAGGTCCATGTGCACGACGAGGCGCACGTCCGGCTTGTCGATACCCATCCCGAAGGCGATGGTCGCGACGATGACGGACACCTGGTCATGGATGAACCGTTCCTGCACGCGGCTGCGTACATGTGCCGGAAGTCCGGCGTGATAGGCGGCGGCCTTCACCCCGTTCGCCACGAGATCCTTCGCGACCTTCTCCGTCCCGCGGCGCGAGAAGCAATAGACGATGACGGCCTGGTCCGGACGGCTCCGAACCTCACGCAGCAACCGCTCGAACGACTTCTTCTTCGGCACGACCCGATACGTAAGGTTCGGCCGGTTGAAGCTCGAACGGAAGACGCGGCCGCGGTCGAGCTTCAGATGCTGGATGATATCGACCTGCACGCGCGCGTTCGCGGTCGCCGTCAACGCGATGACCGGGATGCCTGGAAAATACGTCCGCAACAGATCGAGGTTCCGGTATTCCGGGCGGAAGTCATGACCCCATTCGGAGATGCAGTGCGCCTCGTCGATCGCGAACAGGCTGATACGAAGCGTCTGGAGGAACTGGCGCACGCCCGAGACGGCGAGACGCTCCGGCGCGAGATAGAGGAGCTTCAGTGCCCCACCCTTCGCGAGCGCTTCGACCCTTGCCGATTCCGTCGGTGACAGCGTGCTGTTCAGGTACGCTGCCGCAATGCCGTTCGCGCGCAACGCGTCCACCTGATCCTTCATGAGCGCGATGAGTGGCGAGATCACGATGGTCAGCCCGTCGAACTTCAGCGCGGGCAACTGGAAGCAGAGTGATTTCCCTCCGCCGGTCGGCATCAGTACGAGGGCGTCCTTACCGGAAACGCAATGCTCGACGATCTCCTGCTGGAGCGGCCGAAACGCATCGTATCCGAAATGTTTCTTGAGGAGATCGAGCATGGGTCTCTTCCACCGCTATCATGCGTAAGCGACGGACGTCAACTATAACCCCACGTAAAAACTCCCGTTGTGCGGAAGTTTTTACGTGGGGTGGGTTGGTTGACGATTTTAGAACTCTTGACTGGTCGAATGTGCATCGTGAACTATGCATTTTCCCGTCCATTGCCATGCGGCAACTGGGCTGGAAGCAATTCCAAAACGCCTGACGGATCAGGCGCTTTGGTGCCCGCGCGAGGATTTGAACCTCGCTGGCCGCGTTAGGGTCGCGGCAGCCTATCCAGTTAGCTTACGCAGGCATGGTGCCCTCGGGTGGGGTCGAACCACCGTCTCGCGGCTTAGAGGGCCGGGCTCTATCCCGTTGAGCTACAAGGGCAGGAGAATGGGCTATTCAAAAACCCGCTAAGACCGCCTGCCGTGCGCAGACGATTTCGCGGGTTACGTTCTCCTGAATCGGTAGGTCATGCTTGGCTTTTGATTACAACGTCGGCTCTTTTGAGAGCAATTACCTTCACAAGGAAGTTGCATCCAGTATCGAGGGTTGTGATGGCAGCAAGAATCTCCTAACATCGCTCTCAACCAAAACGCGTTGCACGTCGGTGCGGCTGATGAGTGCTTGAGTTGGTTTTACGTCATTACCTTTGCCGGAGGCATCCGGGATGGAAAAACCGATATACTCGACCTTCTTATTGAGACGAAACCGAATCCAATCAACCATCGGTACCAAATCCGTATCAGAACTCACGAGAATTGCAGCGTCGTACTTGTCATCCAATGCACCCGCAACCAAATCGGTAGCGATCTTCACATCGATGCCCTTCTCTCGGAATGTCTTGTATACGATCTCAGAGACGCCCTTCTTCTTGATGGTCTGAAAATCGTCCACCCTGCTATCGATAAAAATCCTTTCAGAGCGTTCTCGGAGCTTGCTGGTTTTTATCTGCCAAGCCGTTTTCTTAAGCGTGTTAAATAGCTGCGTCTGTCGCGCCATCACTTGCTTACTTCGTTCGTCCCCTTCTTTCTCCCTTACTGTGCCGACGTAATACCTTTTGCCCATCTCTGTCACCGTTCGACCGTCAGCTAGAAATAACGCAAATGCATCAAAATCAAACTCAACCGCCTTAATGCCCAAGGACTTTAAAGCGAGGTGGTGAAAATTGCCTCCATCAATGAATATCTGAACTCGCATAGGCGTTACAGAGTTGGAATCTACCATAAACGAAAAAGTCCTGCACACTCCCCCGAAGGGCAGGCACAGGAGACTTTATGAATCCAATATACCGATTTCACGCGCTTTTGTCAATGATTCATATTCATGCAAAAAACAAGGGATTTATTGATTATCAACAACCTACATTACTGCGTCTCCACAATTGCTATTTCGGCAACTTTACACTAAGCCGATCAGCCTCCTTGCTGATCAACTCCTCTAATTCCTTAATTTGGGCGCTCACGGACTGAGTATCGTTCTGATGTTCCGTGATTTGATGTGTTAGTTTCAATATTTTCACCGCCTCTGTTTCTCCAAGCGGCCACTCTTGCATCTGCTCCCAATTCTCTCCATCAACGAGGTCATTCTTTCCGAAGTCATACCAGACATTGTGCTGTTTTTCGATTAATCGACCGCAGTCGATCATTAACGTATCCCATTCCCCATCCGGCTTCCGATCCTTTGGAGATTGAATACCAGATCCAGACAATTTTTGAATCATGGCTCGATGGCCTTTTGTCGTCCAATCGAAAGAAAGATATTCATCCACGTTCACGGTTGGTACGGACACAAAGAATGATTTTCCGTCGGATTCATCAATCCAGAGTTTCATAATTGATAGCCAGCATATCATCCAGTTCCAACTCTCGGTAGGGGTATGAAAATTGCCACATTGTTAGAACTATCAAAACCCACTCAACCAAAACAAAATTCGAACCCTTTTGAGTTCGAATTCTATTGGGGTCACATCGTCGAGGCTGTTAGAACCGCTATAGCAAATCTACCGCCGTGTTCGTTCATTCCTGACTATCAAACGTGCATTTTACCCTGATTACGTATTGTATTTCACCGATGGAAAAATAGGAATCTAGGACACAAAATCAGGCTTTACCAGAAACATCAGGGAAACTGCGTCCGAAGCAGGCCAAGGTTCCGGTAGTCCGGCCGGAAGTCGTGTCCCCATTCGGAGATGCAGTGCGCCTCGTCGATAGCGAACAGGCTGATGCGCAGCGTCTGCAGGAACTGGCGGACGCCCGGGATGGCGAGGCGCTCCGGCGCGAGATTGAGGAGCTTCAGCTTCCCCGCAACCGCGAGCGCCTCAACCTTCACCACCTCCGACGGCGGCAAGGTGCTGTTCAGGTACGCCGCCGCGATGCCGTTCGCTCGCAAGGCGTCCACCTGATCCTTCATGAGTGCGATGAGCGGCGAGATGACGACGGTCAGTCCGTCGAATGCGAACGCCGGTAATTGAAAACGCAGCGACTTCTCTCCGCCCGTCGGCATCAGCACGAGCGCGTCCTTGCCGGACACGCAATGCTCGACAATCTCCTACTGGAGCGGCCGGAACGCATCGTATCCGAAATGTTTCTTGAGGAGACCGAGCATGGGTCTCTTCCACCGCTATCATGCGTAAGCGACGGACGTCAACTTTCATGAGGACTCTCACATGCATACGTACCCAAGACGGATGAGCGTCTTGGCCAGCTGAACCTCCAGGATCGCTCTTCCATTTCCACCTTTGAGGTACCGTTCCCTTCTCTTCGCCTCCTGCTCGTCCGAATACGCTTCATGATATATCAATTCGAGCGGCCGTCGATTCTTCGTCGCTTCGACCTGTCCCATCTGATGCTGTCTGAATCTCTTGGACACATCATGCGAATACCCGATATACAGCTTCCGATCCGAACGGCTGAACAGGACATAGACGAAATACATACCTTCCATAGCTATCACGACACAAACGAAACAACCAGCCCGCTGGCTGATTGTTTCGACCTAACTCACCTCTCTGGATCCCGGTCGAGCTGAGCTCGACTGTTCACCTCGCTCTTCCAATGGGTGAACGAAGCTGAGCTTCGTCATCCTCTCGGAGGAACCGAGCTGAGCTCGGTGGGGTGGCCAACGGGAATTGAACCCGTAATAGCGGGACCACAACCCGCTGTGATAACCGTTTCACCATGGCCACCATGGATGCCGGAAGCGGACGGAATATATCGGATTCCGGGCGGTTTGGCAAGACCTTCTTGCGCCTACTCATCCCATGCCGCGCGACGGCCACGCTTCGCCTCTCCCCGCTGCTTCTTCTCCTGCAGACGACGTTCCTTCGCCCCTCTCGAAGGTTTCGTCCCGATGCGCTCCTTCTCCTGCTCCAACGCCGCGAAGACGACCTTCCGTAGCGTCGTCACAGCCGTGATGCGATTCTGCAGTTGCGACCGTTCCTGCATGCACGCGATGACGATGTCGCCGTCCTTCGTGATGCGGTTCTTGAGCTTCTCGCGGAGACGCTCTTTCTCCTCGTCCGAGAACGACGGCGACGCGTCCACATTCCATCGCACGACCGCCTTGCTCGATGTCTTGTTCACCTTCTGCCCGCCCGGCCCGGACGAACGCGCGAATGTGATGTCCATCTCGGCTTCGGGGATGGTGCGCAGCGGACTCTCTTGGCGGAACGGGTTCTCGACGTTCATCATGCGACAAGTGTACCAGACGCGCATGAGACGAAACAAAAAAACGCCCGACCGGAGTCGAAGCGCGAGGAGCGTCCTGATGTCGGGCGCGTCAGAAGGACAGACGGAAGAAGGATCCGACAATGATGCCAGCGAGGAAGAAGTCGACCGCGACGACGAACAGGATCGGGACAAGGAACTTCAGGAGTCTCATCATGGCGCACTCCTTTCGTATCGTAAGGGACCGAACAGACCTTACGTGTGGCTGGACGAATCGTCAATGCGGACACGGACAAACGAAACAGCCGGCCTCGGGGCCGGCTGTCGTTCCTCATTCGAGGTTACTGTCTCTTCGCAAACGCCTCGAACGCACGCAGGATCTCGACCGGAATCGCGAACACGACCGTGTTCGACTGATCGCTCGAGATGTCGTTGATGGAATTCAGCGTGCGCAGGTGGAGTGCGGCCGGATTCCGCATGAGGATCTCCGCGGCCTTGTTCAGGTTCTCCGCCGCGATGACCTCGCCCTCGGCGTTGATGATGACCGCGCGCCGCTCGCGCTCGGCCTCGGCCTGCTTCGCGATGGTGCGGACCATGTCCTCCGGCAGCTGGATGTCCTTCAGCTCGACGGCCGACACTTCGATGCCCCATGCCGTCGAATGCGCGGCGATGAGCTCTTTGATGCGTGCTGAGGCCTGGTCACGTTCCGACAGCAGCTCGTCGAGCGTGAGCTCACCGACGATGTTCCGCATCGTCGTCTGCGCGAGCTGCGAGATGGCGTTCCAGAAGTTCTCGACCTCGAGCACGGCCTTGCCCGCGTCCGCGACCTTATAGTAGATGACCGCGTTGATCTTGCAGGACACGTTGTCGCGGGTGATAGCTTCCTGATACGGCACCTCGACGGCCTTGGTGCGGATGTCCACCTTCTTCATGGACTGGAAGACGGGGATGACGATGCGCCACCCCGGATTCACGAGGCCCGTGAACTTCCCGAATGTGAACATGACACCGCGTTCGTACTGGTTCACCTGTCGGACGAAGACGATGAACGCCACCACGATCCATGGCAGAGTATAGAGATATTCCATATGTCTAGTTGGGCGTGAATGAATCTTACGGATACGGTACGTGCCTCCCGCCTCCACGTCAACGAAGTGAAAAGACCCTCGTCGGGTCTTTTCATCATGGTGCCCCCGGGTGGAGTCGAACCACCATCTCACGGCTTAGAAGTCCGGTGCTCGATCCGGTTGAGCTACAGGGGCATGACGCGTGACGATACCTGATTTTCTCCCGTCTGGCAAGACCTTATCCCTCCTCATCCCCTCTCCGCTTCGCATGGAACGCCTGATGCACCTCGCGGAGCTGCTGGTTCGTGACATGGGTGTAGATCTGCGTGGTCGTGATGGATGCATGTCCGAGCATGGACTGTACGCTCCGGATATCTGCGCCGTTCATGAGCAGGTCCGTGGCGAACGAGTGGCGGAGCGTGTGCGGCGACACCTTCTTCGGGATGCCGGCCGCGACGGCATAGTGGCAGACGAGGCGTTCGATGGACCGCGGCGTGATGGGCTTCGGGATAACCTCGCCCTTCGCATCTTTCTTCCCGGCTGCCCGGTCGTGTCGGATGATGAGGTACGGCGACGCATCGTCGCGCAACGCGAGATATGCCTTCAGCCAATGCCGCGCCTGATGTGAGAGAAACACGACGCGTGCCTTATCGCCCTTGCCGCGCACCGAGAACTCGTCGCGGTCGAGGTTGATCTGGTCTTTCTTCAGATTTGCGAGCTCGGAGACGCGCATGCCGGTCGAGAAGAACAGCTCGAGGATGGCGCGGTCGCGTGCCTTGAGGATGGGCGGCGCGTCGGACTGCGTCGGCGCGTCGAGCAGGCGTTCGAGGTCCACGGCGTCGAGAAACGACGGTTCGCGATTCCCCTGCTTCGCGAGCTCGATCTTCTCTGGCGCGAGCGTGCTCACGTCGTTGCGCGCAAGGTACTTGAGGAACGACCGCAAGGCGATGAGGTGGTAATTCTGCGTGTTCTTCTTCAGGGGGCCGCGGCTCGGATCCTCGATGCGGTTGAGATAGAGGCGATACTGCCGGACCAGTTCGGACGTCACCTCGTCCACAGCCGGATCCTTAGTCCACTCGATGAACCGCCCGAGGTAAAATTCGTAGTTACGCACCGTGAGCGACGACCGCCCCCTCTCGATTTCGAGGTACTCGAGGAACGGCCGGAGGTATTGTGATATCTTCTTCGCCATCGCCACAGTATACCTTAGGGCGTCGTAAAACGGGCAATGCAGGCCATGTACCTTGCCACGACAGGAGATATCTGATAGCGTTGGGCCACATAAATCACCTACGCCCATCCGGTCCGGCCAGCTGAGCTGGCTCCACGGGGTGCAGCGCGAATCCGGGCACGCACGCCCATGATGCGATCCTCACGGTTCCATCGTGGGCGCACGTCCCCGACACGACATGTTAGATCCGAAAAAGAAGAAGCGCGTCATCGAAAAATTCAAGATGCACGCGACCGACACGGGCTCACCACAGGTCCAGATCGCCATCCTCACCGAGGAGATCAAGGACCTCACCGAGCACCTCCGCGGCCACAAGAAGGACTTCTCGTCCCGCCGTGGCCTCATCAAGAAGGTCGGCGAGCGCCGTCGCCTGATGAAGTACCTCAAGCGCGAGGATGCCAAGGCCTACGACGACCTGATGACGAAGCTGAAAATCTGAAGATGAACCGCCCCTCGTGGGGCGGTTTCGCTATCCGGTAGGCTTGACGAGACTGTCGTTTTCGTGTATCTTCGGACTGTCGGGAAGCGCATTTTTCATCATCGACTAACACAATCAACCCGCGCTTCCGACACCTTTATATGATCAAGCACCCCGATCAGCGCGTCGCGGTCCTCGTGGACGCGCAAAACATGTATCACTCGGCCAAGCATCTCCACAGCGCTCGGCTCAATTTTGGGAAGGCCGTGCAGGACGCGGTCGCAGGCCGGCCGCTCGTGCGCGCCATCGCCTACGTCGCCAAGTCCAAGACTGGTGAGGAGACGTCGTTCTTCGACGCGCTCGTCGAGGCGAAGATCGAACCGCGCATCAAGGACGTGCAGGAATTCTCGTCCGGAGCCAAGAAGGCGGATTGGGACGTCGGCATGGCCATCGATGCGGTGAAGCTCGCGGAGAAGGTCGACGTCATCGTCCTCATGACCGGCGACGGCGACTTCTGCCCGGTCATCGAATATCTCCATGGCCATGGCGTCATGGTGGAGGTCGTCGCATTCGGCGAATCCACCAACGCCGATCTCCGCGCCATGGCGGACAGCTTCGTCGACCTCTCGAGCTCGCGCGGCAATCTGCTCCGCGCCGGCAGCAAGAAGGCGCAGCCCGACCTCGAGCCCAAGGAGCCTGCACCCGACAAGGACTCGACACGAGGCACGAGAAGTGTCAAAGTGACCTACTGAACGACAGCTACCCTCCTTTGCCTGGGGGGCGAGAGGGGGTCCAACGGCGACGCCCTCTCACTCCCCCGCGTTAAGGGGACCTTACACCTAACACGTGGCCCGAAGACAGGGAGACACATTCGAGTCGAATGGTCTTGTGTCTTCGGGGCACAGACATACCCCGAGTATGAAAAACGAACAGACGTTTTCGATCGAGTGGGGCGGGCGGACGCTGACGATCAGCGTCGGACAGCTTGCCCGGCAGGCGAACGGCTCCTGCACGATCCAGTACGGCGACACGGTCGCGCTGTGTACCGCGACCATGGGTGGCGTGCGAGACGGCATCGACTTCTTCCCCCTGCAGGTCGATTTCGAGGAACGCATGTACGCGGCGGGCCGCATCAAGGGCTCGCGGTTCATGAAGCGCGAAGGTCGGGCGACCGATGAGGCCATCCTCTCCGGCCGTCTCATCGACCGCGCCATCCGCCCGCTCTTCAAGGACGGGATGCGTAATGAGGTCGCGGTCATCGCGACCGTCTTTTCGCATGACCACGAAAACGATGCGGACGTGCCGGGGCTCATCGGCGCCTCGTGCGCGCTCGCCATCTCGGACATCCCGTGGGACGGCCCCATCGCCGCGGTGCGCGTCGGCCGCAAGGACGGGGCGTGGATCCTGAACCCCACCTATAAGGAAATCGACGAGGGCGGCGTGGACATCGTGGTGGCCGGAGGCAACGGCAAGACCATCATGCTCGAGGCGGGCCTGAACGAGATGAAGGATGAGGAGGTCGGCGACGCCATCGAATGGGCGCATGGCCATCTCGCGCCCGTCATCGAGCTCGTCGAGAAGGTCCGTGTTGCCGTCGGTAAGGAAAAGAAGGACGTCTCCACGCCGAAGACGGAGGAAGAGCGAGTCCAACGCGCCAAAATCGACGAACTGCACGCGACGGCGCGCGCGTTCCTCGCCACCCGCGTGAACGCGACACTCTTCGCGACCCCACTCAAGGACAAAGCAGACCGTAAGGACGCCGTGTCGCGTCTCAAGGCCGAGCTCGACGTGCATCTCACGGAACAGGGCGTGGCGAAAGATGACCTGAAGCGCGCTACCGAGGTGGTGGACGCGTTCGTGGACGCCGAAGTCTCGCGCATGATCCTCGAGGAGGGCAAGCGCGCGGACGGCCGCGGCATCGACGATGTCCGCGATCTCTCCGCCGAGGTCTCCCTCATGCCACGCACGCACGGATCCGGCGTCTTCCAACGCGGGGCGACGCAGGTACTCTCCACGGTCACGCTCGGCGCGCCCGGCATGGAGCAGACCATCGACACCATGGAATTCCAGACGAAGCGCCGATTCTTCCACCACTACAACTTCCCCAGCTACTGCGTCGGCGAAACGAAACCGAACCGTGGCCCGGGCCGCCGCGAAATCGGTCACGGCGCCCTTGCCGAACGCGCCATCCAGCCTGTCCTGCCTGCACGCGAACCGTTCCCGTACACCATCCGCGTCGTATCCGAAGTGCTCGGTTCCAACGGCTCGTCCTCGATGGGCGCGACCTGCGGGTCGACCCTCGCGCTCATGGACGCCGGCGTGCCCATTACGGCGCCGGTCGCCGGCATCGCCATGGGCGTCGCGAGCGATGAGAAGAGCGGACGCTACCGCGTGATTACGGATCTGCAGGACCTCGAAGACGGCGACGGCGGCATGGACTTCAAGGTCGCCGGGACACGCACCGGCGTGACGGCCGTGCAGATGGACTGCAAGCTCACCGGCATCCCGATAGAGGTCGTTCGCGAGACCATCACAAAGGCACGGACCGCGCGTCTCCAGATCCTCGACGTCATCGAGGCCGCCCTCCCCGCTCCGCGGGCGGAGCTTTCCAAGTGGGCGCCGCGCATCGAGACCCTCCGTATCCATCCGGACCGCATCCGCGACGTCATCGGCCCGGGCGGCAAGATCATCAATGAGATCATCGACACCTGCAGCGTCGAGATCGACATCGAGGACGATGGACTCGTCATGATCACGTCATTGAACCCGGAAGGCATGAAGAAGGCGAAGGACTGGGTCACCCAACTCACGCGCGAGGTCGCGGTGGGAGAAATCTTCACCGGTCCTGTCACGCGCCTCATGGACTTCGGCGCGTTCGTCGAAATCCTTCCCAAGCAGGAAGGTCTCGTGCACATCTCCGAGCTCGCGCCCCAGCGCGTGGACAAGGTCACGGACGTGGTGAACGTGGGCGATATCGTGACCGTGAAGGTCTACGAGATCGATTCCATGGGACGCATGAACCTCTCAATCAAGCGTGCGGATCCGAACTACCAGCCGTCGGACCGTGACGAACGCCCATTGCGCGACCGTAAGCCCATGGGAGGTGGTGGCGGGTTCGGCGGACCGCGTGGAGGTAATGGCGGCCCTCGCGACCGGCGCTTCTAACCACGCTTCATGTCGGAGCCGATCATCCACGATTCGACGCCGAAAGGCAGCGCGATTCTGGCGTATGGCGAATCGCCACGCCGATCGAGCATCCCCATCATCCTCGCCCTCGCGGCGGGGATGATTGCGGTCGCCTGCATCGCGACGCTCGTGGCCGTATCGGTCTCCGACGCGGTTCCCCTTCCCGCCGACACCATCTCCATCCTGTATCTCAAGGCGGATGCGACGCTCCCGACGGACACGCCGTCTACATGGTCCTCGGCCCAATCCACGGCAAAGCCTTTTCCGATCCTGGTCGGCTATCGACGGGACTCGGACGGGAGCGTGAAGCCTTTCGCTATCCTGCCGCGCTGCTTCGGGTCCGGCGGTCAGACGACGTGGGCCTTACGGTTGACCGATGAGCGTATTTCGACGAAACGCGTATCCCTCCTCGACCTCGCGGGGTCAATACGTACCCTCATCGCTCCATCCTGGCTCCGTATCTGGCCAAGAAGGGCCTTTCCGGACCTCGACAGCACCCCCGATGATGCATCGGTTGGTGGTGCATTGACGCCGACTTCTTGGAACACGGACGTAAAGTCTCCAGCATCCCATATCGACGGAGATATTGGACGTAACACCTTGGATATCGAGGCTTTTCCAGGCGCATGGCCGGTCGTGGAGTCCTCGTTTCGCGCTCGTGGGTTGGATCTTCGGCTGACCGAACGCCCGGTATCCGCCTCCTGGTCGATGGACCTGGACACCAGAATGACAGTCAGTCTGACGTTCTCGGAAGGACTTTCCGCCAAGACCAAGGCGGAAATCGCCGGAAGTCTCGGAATATCGTCACTGACGCCCATCGCTCTCGATGACGGGACACCTATCAATGAGCTTGCTGTTGATGAAACGGCGTTTGTTCATGCGACATCGATCAGAGGCATCGAGGACGTCGAGGCAGTCTTTCTGGGTCCTTTAGCCATCATCGGGCCTATCGGTGCCTCTCTTGAAGCTCTTCCGATGCCTCAGAGCTGTACTGGCCAGGTGCTCGCGGCGTTTGATATCGCTGGAATCCGTGACTCGCTCACCGAAAGAGGCATCCCAACCTTCCCCGGTTCCCCCAAGCGCCTTCTGTGGACGACTGGGTCTGGAACCATCCTCGCGTGCTGGTAAACTTATCCACACTCTCACTACTTGATTGTGGATAACGGTATTTTTGCTTCCATTAGCACAGCATTTTGCTGATATTCCCTACCGGCATTGAAGAGACTCTTTTTTTGCCGTATACTTATAGGGCATACGAAAATTGTTCTTTGCGAGAGGGAAGCCAGCCCTTCAAATGGCATTGCACTTTTCACTGTACCTGGACCGATAGCCCGTTCCTGACGACGGACGTCGGTTCTATGTCTCAACTCGACCCTCGACCCCGTTTTCGGGGTCCCTCGAAACCAAAACTCCAAATCGAAAGCTTCGGTGTAACTCTCACTCCCATCGCGGGAACATTCATGGGAACCTGAAACCCCTGACGAGACGTCACCAGGGTCCGGTCGAGACAAACAGCCCTTTTTACAGCCTGGATTTCCTCGTGTCCTTACCGTCAGCGGCTAAACCCGACAGTCCGTCGGACCCTCGCTCCGTCACAACGTGAGCACCCGCTACGACGCAACAGACCAAGAGCACCTAGGCCGAGAGCCGCGACCCACTTAATCAAAACATAAGGGGCGTACGCGGCTCTTTTCTTTTTGCCGATTGTCCCTTGCCTTTTCCCACATTCGTGGATAGACTACTTCCAATATTATGGACAAGGCTCGCATCGACCATTTCAAGCAACGTCTGCTGGAAGACCATACGCGTCTCGAGCAGGAACTTGAGACTATCGGATCAAAGGATCCGACCCAAAAGAACCATTTTCAAGCCGATTATCCTGAAAGCGGAGGCAATTCGGATGACGACAACGCGGCCGAAATCTCGGAATACGCGGACGAAATTTCCATCGAGGCACGACTGGAGACGGAGCTGCGAGACGTGACCAAGGCGCTTGCGGCGATTGAGGCGGGGTCCTATGGCGTATGCAAGTACTGCAAGAAAGTCATCGACGAGAAGCGTCTCGAAGCTCGCCCCGCGTCATCGAGCTGTATCGAGTGCAAGAAGCTCCTGACGCAAGAGATGTGATGCGGGCGGTCGCGCTGCTTCTGCTCCTCATCACCGGCCTCGTCGCTGCGGACCGATATACGAAAGTCTTCATGATGACGTATCCGACCTCGGGTACGTCGTTTTCGTTGGGATGGCTCCTCGAAATCGTCCGCCACCGCAACTTCGGCATCGTCGCGAACATTCCCATCCCATGGATCGTGACCGTGGTGGTAACCGTCATCGTGCTTGGCCTCATCATCGTTACGAGCGTATGCGCCCTGAAACGGAATAGCCTCTCCGAAGCCACGGCACTGGCCTTCGTCATGGCTGGTGCCATCGGCAATCTTTGGGACCGCCTGCAGTGGCACTACGTCTTCGACTGGATCCTGCTATTCGGCCGCTCCGCCATCAACCTCGCGGATATTTTTATCGGCGTCGGGCTGTTGTGGTACGTACTTGGGCGACGAACGTCTCGCCCTAAAATTGACTTGCCCACAATTTCGTCGTGATCAGACTCAACACCCACTCGGCACATGCCGTTTTTTTGTCTATACAAAGCTAAAATTGACACATCCGACAGATTGCCGTAGCGGTGGATGTAGGTGCAGATGACCCACAAAAGAAAGACGCTGGATGGGATGCGATGCCATCGTCAGGTCACTGGTCCTCGCATCCTCGATGACACTCACGTAGAACGCCTACCACACGAAGGGGGACGACGGATGAGAATCGATACGACGTATCTTCCGAGATGGGCCGCGCCCGATGCGGACGACGTTCCGGACACGGAACGCGACCCGTGTCTCCATGGCACATGGACAAAATCGGTCGACGAACTGCCGCCCGACACGCTCCCGAGCAGAACGGATGACCAGACCTACGCGACCGACATCATGCTGGACGCGGGGTGTGAGACAGACGCCGATGGCGCATGACGCTCGCTCCCGGTCATCTACCGGGGCTTTTATACCGACAGCGACCGTATGGCATCGAACATCCTCACATCCTCCATCGTCGGCCTCGACGGACATCGCGTCGACGTCGAGTGCGACATCTCGCCGGGACTTCCGGCCTTCACGGTCGTCGGACTTCCAGACACGGCGGTTCAGGAAGCGCGTGAACGCGTGAAAGGTGCCTTACGGCAATCCGACCTGCCGTTCCCGCGCACACACGTCACCATCAACCTCGCGCCGGCGGACCTGCGAAAGGCCGGGACGCATTTCGACCTCCCTATCGCGATTTCCGTGCTCACGGCACATGGCGACCTGCCGAAACGCGATCCCCTTGAGCGTGTCCTCATCGGCGAACTCGCGCTCGACGGCAGTCTCCGCCCCGTGACAGGCGCGCTCTCCACCGCGCTCATGGTCAAGCAACTCGGCATCAAGGAACTTATCGTCCCGGAGGGGAACGCGGCCGAAGCGTCCCTCGTCCCTGACGTGGACGTACGCGCGGCCGCGACCTTAAGGGACGTCGTCCTTCATGTCACGGGGACGCAGTGCCTCCTCCGCACGGAACATACGGCTCACCCTGCAACGACGCACAATATCATCCATCCGGACCTCGGGTCTGTTCGTGGCCAGGAATTTGCACGCAGGGCGATCGAGGTCGCGTCGGCAGGCGGTCACAACATCCTTATGCAAGGACCGCCCGGTTCTGGCAAGACGCTTCTCGCGCGTGCTTTCCCGTCTATCCTCCCGCCGCTCACGCATGATGAGGCGCTCGATGTGACGCGTATCCATTCCATAGCCGGTAAACTGCCGCGCGACGGTTTCGTCTCTGAAAGACCGTTCCGTAGTCCGCACCATACAGCAAGCGGCATCGCGCTCGTGGGCGGCGGATCCGTTCCGCGTCCTGGCGAAATCTCGCTCGCGCACCGTGGCGTCCTCTTCCTCGACGAATTCCCGGAATTCAACCGATCTGTCCTTGAGAACCTCCGCCAACCTCTTGAGGACGGAACTGTCACGATCTCGCGCGCGAATGGGACCGTCTCGTTCCCTGCGCGGTTCATCCTGCTCGCGGCCATGAACCCCTGCCCTTGCGGATACCGCACCGATCCAGATCGTCCCTGCAGCTGCACGCAACATCAGCTCCACCAATACCGGAAGCGCATCTCCGGACCGATGCTCGACCGCATAGACATTTCCATCGATGTGCCGAGCGTCCCCACGGAACGCCTCGTGGACCTCGAACCGGGTGAACCTTCCGCCGCGGTGCGGACGCGCACATGCATGGCGCGGAAACGACAGGTCGAGCGCTACCGTGATATCGGCATCCTGACCAACGCAGAGCTCACGAGCGACCATGTCCGACGTCTCATCAAACAGAATGACGCCTCCCGCACGCTTCTCCGACGCGCCGTGGACGCCTATCGTCTCTCTGCCCGCGCATATTTCCGAATCCTGAAGGTCAGCAGGACCATTGCGGACCTTGATGGAACCGACGGCATCGAAGAGCGTCATGTGGCCGAAGCCTTGAAATACCGGCAACCGATATAACACCTATTTTGGCTAAAATAAGCTACATTATGGATTTTTCAACCTTTGACGGTTGACCGGCTATGATTGCGTTGATACGGTACCCAGCGCTGAATTTCGGTCTAGGCGACCGCGGGCATGGGCACCCATCCGACCGCTTCCAGATGAGAGGTGTCCGTCCGCACGTCGCACGAGAGGTCCATATCCCCCCACTGCTGAACCACATCGTCACATCCATCGCGATCGCCCTGTTCCGGACGATCCGATTCCTCAAACGAGCGCTCCAACCCGTCTTCGGCGGAATCGTGTGGGCGCTTCTTCTTGTCGCGCGCCTCCTCGCGCGCCTCCTCGTCCTTCCGATCTACCGTCTCGCCGTGACGGTGAAAATTCGTTTTCACAAGTACGCCCTTCCGACCCAAAGCGCCGCACTGATGCTCGTGACGAACAAATACCTGTTCCATACAGCCCTCGGCCTCGCGACCCTCGCGACCCTCATCGTCAATCTCCAGGCGCGACAGGCCCACGCACAGGACGTCGGAAAAAACAGCCTCCTTTATGCGCTTGCGACAGGTTCCGAGACGTCCATCGTCGAGGAGACCGCCGCGGAGTCACCAACGCATGCCTCGCCGCATATCGCGCCCGGCACCCTCATCGCCATCCCACACATCGACTTCGACTACGAATCGGGAGATCTTGAGATTGCGAGCCTCTCCGTTCCTGGCGCCATCAGCGCCTTGCCGACGCTCGACCTCGAAAACCCGATGGCGCCCCGCACCAAGACCGAGACATATGTCGTGCAGGAAGGCGATGCGATCGGCACCATCGCGCGTGCCTTCGGCGTGGATGTCGGGACAATCCTCTGGAGCAACAACCTCACGGAACGCCAATACATCCGTCCGGGCGATGCCCTGCGCATCCCGCCCGTCTCCGGCGTGCTCGTGACGCTCAAAAAGGGCGACACCATCTCGAAGCTCGCGGTGACCTATGACGCGGATGTGGAGGAAATCCTGGAAACGAACCGCATCACGGACGAGACGACGCTTGCGCTCGGAACGGAGATCGTCATCCCGGGAGGCCGCCCGCCGGCGCCTGTGCAGACCATCGCCTCGATCACGCAACGCGGATCCGAACCCACGGTTCGTTCCGGGTCAATCGTATCCAACACCAAAAAACCGGCGGATGCCGATACGGCCAACCTCCCTTCGACGCGACTCCTCTGGCCGACGAGCGGGCACGTCATCACGCAGTACTATGGATGGCGCCACACGGGACTTGATATCGACGGCGACCTCACGTCCCCGCTCTATGCGGCGTACGACGGCGTCGTGACGACCGCGGGGTGGAACTCGGGTGGATACGGTCTCCAGATTCTCATCCAGCATCCGAACGGGATGACGACGCGCTACGCTCACGCCTCCAAGCTCTTCGTGAAGGTCGGCGATCAGGTCACGCGCGGGGAAGTCATCGCCATGATGGGAAATACAGGACGTTCGACGGGCTCCCATCTCCACTTCGAAGTCTACGTCGGAAGCAAGCGCCAGAACCCGCTGTCCTACATCCGTTGACGGCGGAGGTCCCTCGTCGCAAACGGGCTCCTCGGGACAATCTCCCTTCGGGCGATTGTATTGACGCGCCGGGCGTTTTCGCGTATCGTCCGATGACCTATGACGCCCCCGACCATCACCCGACTCCCGGGCGCGCGCGTCGAACTCACGTTCGTCGTGACGCCTGATGAAGCCCGTCCGTATCTCGAACAGGCCGCCATCGACCTCCAGACGAACAAGCCTATCCAAGGATTCCGTCCGGGCAAGGCCCCCTATGAGGAAGTCGCTAAAGCCTTCGGCGAGATGCGCGTCTACGAGACCGCCCTCGAACGCATCGTGCGTGCACGGTATGTGAAGACCGTGCTCGACGAGGGCATCGAAACCATCGGCTCGCCGGCCATCTCGGTGGGTACGCTCGTCCCGGGGCAGGACATCGCGTTCACCGTGACCGCGCCCATCATGCCGACGGTCCTCACGCTCGCGCCGTATGACGCGCCCATCGTCACACGGACCGTCCGCCCCGTGAAGGACACCGACGTCGACACGGTCCTTGAGGACCTCCGGAAGATGCGACGGCAGGAGGTCGCCGCGGATCATCCCGTGACGAAGGACGGCATGGCCCTCATCAACCTCGAGATGAAAAAGGACAGCGTCCCGCTCGAGGGCGGTTCGACGACGGACTATCGAATCTACATGGAGGAGCCCCACTATATCCCGGGCTTCACCGACCACATCCTCGGCCTGTCGAAGGGGGATGAAAAGACCTTCACGGTCACGTTCCCGAAGGACCACTACCAGAAGCATCTCGCTGGGCAAGAAATCGCATGCTCCATCAAGATCGACGACGTCTTCGACATCGTCCTGCCCACGGTGGATGACGCGTTCGCACAGGGGCTCGGTATGGAGACCGTAGCCAAACTTCATGAGACGCTACGTGAAAACCTCGAGAAGGAATCGCTTCAGAAGGCGGACGAATCGGCGGAAATCGAGCTGCTCGAGAAGATCGTGCGTGGCTCGAAATTCAGCGATGTCCCGGAACTGCTCGTGAACGAGGAGGTGCGCCGAATGTTCCACGAACTCGAGCATGCGGCCGAACATCAGGGTATGAACATGGGCGATTACCTCAGCCAGCTCAAGAAGACGGCGGATGAAATCAAGATGGACATGGTGCCGCATGCCATTGAAAGGGTGCAGACCGCGGTCATGATCAAGGACGTCGCCAAGCGCGAGGCCGTGACGGTCGATGATGCGGATGTCGACGCGGAAATCGATCGCATCCTCTCGGGCGTCAAGGACGTTGAGACGCGCGAACGCGTCTCGTCGCCGGACTACCGCGAGTACGTGACGGCGCAGATGCGCAACCGCAAGACGCTCGACCTGCTCAAATCGAAGGCTATCAAGGACACATAGAGGAAAACGCCCCGCCACACGGGGCGTTTTCGTTTCCGGTGTGTATACTGGCCTCATGCGCTCCACCACCTCTGCCTATGAATCCGTCGGTACGAAGGCCATGCTCGCTGCGGAACAGGTCCTGCTCAAGATGTACGACCGCACGAAGGCGCCTGCTTTCGGCTTCAAGGCACATCGTGAAATCGTGACATCCGCGGACCGTGCGGCGAACCGCGCCATCCTCCCCGTCCTGCGTGCGGGAACCCCCGGATTCGACATCCTGTCGGAGGAGGGGTCACCTCGGACGCGATCGCGCTGGCGATGGATCGTGGATCCGCTCGACGGGACGACGAACTACGCGGCACGCATCCCGCTCTGGGGCATCTCCATCGCCCTCGCACATGGCGACGATATCATCCTCGGCCTCATCTCCCTTCCCGCGCTCGGTGAGCGGTATGTAGCTCGTACAGGTCATGGCGCGTGGCGCTCCTTCGTCGATGCACAGGGCAAGACTTCGACACCGAAGCGCCTGCGCGCGGCAAAGACGACGGCGCTCCGCGATGCGCTCGGCCTCGCATGTTTCGGATACGTCGCGGCGAACAAACGTGCGCTGATGTCCATCGAACCGATGCTTGCCTACCGTTCCCGCTCGCTTCGTCATCTCGGAGCTGCGGTCGTTGAGTCGTCATGGGTCGCATCCGGCCGTGCGGACTACTCGATCCTGACCGGTGTCCGGTCATGGGACATCGCCGCCGGCGTGCTGCTCGTGCGTGAAGCCGGCGGAAAGGCGCTGACGCTCAAAGGGAAAGAATGGACACAGAAGGAGAAGCGCATCATCTTCACGGCACCTGGCGTCGAACGCAGCGTCGTCGCCGTCACGCGTCGCGTATGACGCGCCTCGTCGTGCGCGTCGTCCCGAACGCGAAGCGCTCCGAATCCGCCGAGCGACGCGACGGCGCGTGGATCATTCGTCTCGCGGCCCCGCCCGTCGAAGGAAAAGCGAACAAGGAACTCCTCTCGTTTCTTGCGGAGACACTGGATGTCACGCCAAGCGCCATCTACATCGTCAAAGGACATGGCTCGCGCCTGAAGACGCTCGACGTTCCAATGTCGCAACCGGATATCGAGGAAGCGCTCAAGATAAAACCGCCGTCTCCATGACGGCGGTTTGCGTTAGGCGTCCAGACGGACGGCAAGGAACCAATACCCCTCCTCGACTTCGATTTCGTCGATCTGAACGACCTTGAGTCCGCGCGTCGTTCCGTTTCCCCAGAGACAGGGGACGTAGACGCTTTGTCCAATCATCATCCTGGAACCGAGCGCGAGAATCTGCACCCCTCGCTGGATGTCGGGATACTGCCGCGCGAACCCGAGCAGTTCTTCATATCTGCCACTGCGCTGGGCACGCTTACGGAAGCGCTCCAGGATATCCTGCTGGCGCATTGGGCGTCCGAGCACTTCGAGGATACATGGAATCGTCTGGCGATCCTCCATGTAACCGATGATCTGCTCGAACTGCGCGCCTCCGATGACAGCGAACACGTCATCGAACTCCGAGGCGAGTTCATCGAATGATGGCTGCCTCTGTAATGGGCAGACAGGAAAGAGCATGCTCACCACTCCTTATTTGCTGGGGTCGCTCGTCGATGCTAGCAAACAACGTGCCAACGCTCAAGGGACCGGGTCAAAACCACCTTTCGTCCATGGATTACACCGCATGATGCGCCATCCCGTCAGGAGAGACCCCTTGAGCAGGCCATGTTTGCCGAGAACGGCGTGACCATATTCTGAACAGGTCGGGTGAAAGCGACAGACCGGGGCACGCAAAACCTTCGACAACGGTCCATGGTCCGGCGATAGGGTGCGCTGATAGAGTCGGATCATCCCCTGACCGAAACGACGGGGAAGTTGATAAACATGCATCATGTTGCCTTCGATGTCCGTGCCTTCCGCTTTTCGGCCATACGCTTTGCGCGTGGGGACATCGATGGTGGTTTGGACAGGGCTTCCGGCACCTTAGACAGCAATCGCTTCACCTCCTCAGTAAGCTCCATATGGGTCGCTCCAAGGGCGTCTGGCTTCAAAATGAAGAGGATGTGGAGATTCTTCGGGGTTTCCGGCAGGACGTGTCGGCAGATAGCGCGAAAACGGCGCTTGATCCTATTCCTGTCGACGGCTCGCTTCCAGATTTTTGTCGAGGTGATGAAAGCGACCCTTGGGCCATCTTCTCCGCTCCGACGGATACGCATGGTGGCATACGGCCCAAAAACCGACCGTCCTTGGGTAGAAAGGTGACCAAAATCACGGGATGTTGTGAGTCGGTGCTGTCGGGGAAGCATGAAATATGAAGAAAAAACTCGATATTATCGAGTTTTTCGAACCGTCAACTTCTTTCGACCCTTTGCACGACGCCGAGAGAGGACCTGTTGTCCATTCTTCGTCGACATTCGGGCGCGGAAGCCGTGAACCTTCAATCGCCGTCGCTTTTTCGGCTGATATGTACGCTTTGGCATGCTGCGACTTCATTAATCAGTAGGACAAAGTATCGCACGTACATCCATTTTTGGCAAGTATCTGGGCTTTTCCCTCCTATATATCCACCTTCTATCCACATGTTTGACATGTACCACACGCACTGTTGATAATTGACGCACTTATGGACTTCACAGAAACGTGGCAAGCGGCGCTCGGAGAGCTGGAGCTCACGCTCTCAAAAGCAAATTTTACGACGTGGTTCAAAAACACGTTCATCTCCTCAACGGAAGATGGAAAGGTCGTCGTCTGCGTCCCAAACACCTTCACGAAGGCCTGGCTCGAGAAAAAATATCACGATGCGGTCGTCCGGGCCCTCCGAAATGTCACGAACAACACGATCCGAGAAGTCTGCTACAAGGTAGAGGTCAAAAATACGACCCTCATTCCGAATTTTCAGAGAGAAGAACCGGCGACGAGCGCAGATTTCCGCGATTCCGCATCGTTCCAGCAGGAGCGGGCGCCCACTTCAGACTCACCAACTGAAACGGGCCTGAACCCGCGTTACACCTTTGAATCCTTCGTCGTAGGAAAAGCGAATGAGATGGCGCACGCGGCAGCTATCGCCGTCGCGACAAAACCCGGAGAAAACTACAATCCGCTATTCATTTACGGGGGTTCCGGCCTCGGAAAAACACATCTTCTGCATGCAATCGGTCGTCATATCAAGGCCACGAACCCGACAAGCCGCATCTTATACGTCACGAGCGAGACGTTCACGAACCAATTCATCCAAGCTATCCGCGGCGGGCAAGGAAAGGACTTTATGGAAGCCTATCGGAACGTCGACGTCCTGCTCGTCGATGACATCCAGTTCATCTCAGGCAAAGAAAGTACGCAGGGCGAATTTTTCCATACGTTCAACGCCCTACATCAAGCAAACAAACAAATCGTCCTCACGTCGGACCGGTCGCCGAAGGATATTCAGGCGCTCGAGAGCCGTCTCATCACACGCTTCGAGTGGGGCATGATTACGGACGTCTCCAGCCCGGACTTCGAGACGCGCGTCGCCATCCTCGAGGCAAAGACGCGGGAAAAGGGAATGACGCTTGGGAATGAGGTGCTCCGGTACATTGCCGGGACCATCCAATCGAACGTCCGTGAGCTAGAGGGCGCCCTGAACAAGATTCTCGCTTACCATCAATTCAAGAACATCGCGCCGACGCTCGAATCGGTCCAGGCACACCTCCAAAGCTACTTGCCGAGCGTCCCGAAACGGACCGTGACGCCGCGTCGTCTCATGGATATCGTCACAGGATACTTTGACATCACGCACGAGGAGCTCCTCGGAAAAAGTCGCGAACAGCGCCTAGCCCATCCACGACAAATCGTGATGTACCTGCTGCGGCATGAAGCAAAATGCTCTTTTCCGGCAATCGGTGAACAGGTGGGTGGACGTGACCACACGACCGCCATGCACGCCTGTACGAAAATCGCGGATCTCCTGAAGAGGGACGATCTCGTGAAGCGAGACTTATCCGTCATCCGTGAAAAACTCTACTCCGCCGGAAACTCGGGATAACCCCTGCCCCCTCGGTGCATATCAAGGGGATCTTTCAACACCGCACCCACCCCACTCCACAGGTCTCCCCATAGAAGTCCCAGTCGCTGTGGAATATAAAACGTCAAAAGGGGCTGTTACGCAGTGTCTCCCGGTCCTTTCCCCACCTTCAACACCCCCTACTGCCCCTTCTATTTCTTTCTTATCTACCTATTCTGAAGAGAGCGGACTATGAAGTTCACATGCACGCAGGAAAACCTGATCCAAGGGCTCACGATGGTGAGTCATGTCACGGGAAAAAACGTGAACCTTCCGATTCTCGGAAATGCACTCCTGAAGACGGAGAACGGAAACCTTAAACTCTCGTCGACGAACCTTGAGATTGCCGTCAGCTGTCTCGTTAGGGGAAAGGTCGATCAGGAGGGCGAATATAGTATCCCGGCAAAATTGTTGATGGACTACGTCTCCCTTCTTCCTTCAGGGAAGGTCGAACTCACGTTGACGGAGGAGGGTCTCGAGATTGGTTCAAACGGGCAAGAGACGATCATCAAAGGGATGCCGGCAAATGAATTTCCTCTCCTACCAAAACTGTCGAAGGGTGAGGGATATAGACTATCGGCTCCAGAGTTGAAACTCGCATTAGGACAGGTGACATTCGCAGCCTCGACATCGGAATCGCGTCCGGAGCTGATGGGTGTGGCGTGCTTTTTCGGAATCGGTGACGGGTCGAAGGAAGCGATCATCGCAGCCACGGATTCCTATCGTCTCGCAGAAAGGAAGATGTCGCTCACAGGAGGCCCGAACCGCGAGTCTCGGACCATCGTGCCGGCTAGATCCATGATCGAGATTTCCCGCATCGTCTCCTCCTACAAAGATGACGTGAGCGAGAATACGGACGTCACATGGACGTTTACGGAGAATCAGCTTGTCGTGACCTTCGGGAATGTCGAATTGGTCACACGGCTCATTGAGGGCACATTTCCACCCTATCAGGACATCATTCCCAAAGAATTCAAGACGGAGGCTGTGGTGCCTCGTTCTGAGCTCCAGAAGGCCGTCCGCGCTGCCAGTCTCTTCTCGCGACAGGGACTCTTCGATGTCCATCTGGCGTTCGATGCGGGTGCGGGGACCTGTTCGGTCGCATCAGCGGACCAAGGGACCGGCAAGACCAAGACCGATGTGAAGGGGAACGTGACCGGCGCCGCCAACAAGGCCACGCTGAACTATCGATATGTAATGGACGGCCTCTCGGCCATGCAGACAGAGAATGTACGCATCGTCCTTATCGACGACAATAATCCGATTCTCCTCCTTCCGGAATCGGCTGGTGAGGCCTATCGTTATCTCGTCATGCCGATTCGGCAATGAGAAGAAACGAAGACCCCGCTCATCGAGGCGGGGTCTTTTTTATCTTTCCGTTCGGCAACGTTTCTACCGGGACTGTCGCGAGAGGGTCGTTGCCCGACGAGGCTCCGTCGGACGCGATGCGGACCGTGATGCGACCGCCCGTGCTGGTCGAATCGTCGTGATAGGTAATAACCGTGAAGAGGTAGTAGGTTCCGGCGGACGGCACCTGGTCCCACCGGACCGTCATGCTGATGCCTTGCGGGAGGAGTTCTGACGCGAGGAGGCGTGTGTCCCCGGTCTGCGCCTCCTGGAGGAAGACATCGACCTTTTTCACCCTCGTGATGTCGTTCGCGGTCATGGCGATCGTGACCGGGAAGTCCGCTGAGGTGAGCTGTTCGTTGTCGCCGGGCGAGGTGATGAACACGCTCATGGGCGCGGCCTCGGCCGTGAGGTTGATGGAGACCGTCGCGGTACCGCGGTTACCGACGTCGTCAGTCGCCGTCACCGTCAGGTCGTGATACCCGATACCGATGGTGTTCGGGACATGGACCTGGAAGGTCGTCGCACCCTCGATGGCAGAACCGATCGCGACCCCCTCCATCGTCGCGTCGATGCGTGTGATGCGGCGCGACGCCGACACGTACGCCGTAATCCAGGCGTCGCGCGACGACCAAGTCGCGTTCGGCTCCGGGGACGAGATGGAAACGGTAGGCTGCATGCCGGGCAGGTGCAGATCATCATCTTCGGTCGGCGGCGTCGATGTCGTGTTCCATTCCGATTTCTCCGCCCAAGCGAGCACTGCGTTTTCCCAGTTCCAGAACTGGGGATCGTCCTGAGGTGACGACGGAGCCGGCCCGCGAGGGTCGTCCTTGTCGATGTACCACAGCTCGCAATGGGCTTCGTGATAGGTTCGTTCCTCGACGAGGTCGGCTGGCGTGAACTCGGTCGCGCGTTTGCCTGAGATCGTGTCGATCTTGATCGTCACCTCCTGGGACCTCCCAAGCAGGATGGGCTTCGTCGTGTCCGGCGGCTTCGGTTTCGGGAAGGCGTCGACAGACGTCCCTTCCAACGCACGCTTCATGAATGCCTGCCAAATAGGTGCTGCGATGACGGAGCCGTCCGCACCGCGGCTCATCTCCGTGTTGTCGTTGTTGCCGACCCAAACGCCAGCCGCGAGCGACGGGACATATCCCACGGTCCACGCGTCGTGGAAGTTATTCGTCGTCCCGGTCTTGGCCGCAACCGGCCGACCAGGGAGCGTGAGATTGTTGTTCGTGCCGAAGACGTACGCGCGCGCATTGTTGTCCGAGAGGACGTCGGACAGCGTCAGTGCGACGTCACGGTCGACAATACGTGTGCCGTCCGAGGACTTCCATTCCTCCAGTACCGTCCCCTTCGAATCCTCTACCTTCAAAATGGCCGTCGTCGGTACCTGCACACCCTCGTTCGCGAACGTCGCAAACGCATTCACATGGTCGAGGAGCAGGACTTCTCCGCCGCCGAGGACGAGTGAGAGGCCGAAGCGACTTCGGTCGCCGAACGTGCTGTAGCCGAGCTGTTCCGCGAAATCGAGGACGCGACCGACGCCAACGAGGTAGAGCATTTTCACGGCCGGGATGTTCAACGATCCCTGGAGCGCCATGCGCACGGAAATCGGTCCATGTTCGCCGAAGTCGTAGTTCTTCGGCTCGTAGTCCTTGATATCGGTCTTGAATTTCGTGTTCACGTCCCAGAGGGTCATGTTTGGCGTGTAGCCCTTGAGGAACCCCGCGGCATAGACGATGGGCTTGAAGGAGGAGCCGGGCTGGCGCGGTCGGAGCGCGACGTTGACCTGCCCGTCATTCTCCTGGTCGAAGAAATCCTTGGAACCGACCATGGTGAGGATCTGACCCGTCTTGGGATCGATGGCGACGAGCGCACTGTTCGAGAATCCGTACTTCCCTCCCCGCGTCTCCACGCCCGCAAGCACCTCCTCTTCACCGATTTGTTGCATGTCCCAATCGATGCTCGTGGTGACGCGCAGGCCTCCCTGCTCCACGATGCGCTGGCCGTATGTTTCGACGAGGAGCGAGCGCACGTACGTCACGAAGTGCGGCGCCTTGATCTCACCCATCTTTTTCGGGAGGAGCTTGACGAGCGTGTCGACACCCTTCACCTCCTCGGCCTGTTCCTTCGTGACGTAGCCCTGGTCCGCCATAAGGTTCAGGATGAGATGCTGACGTGTCACGAGCTTATCGCGGTTGTCGCCGCGGATGCCGGTGCCGTATGGAGAATAGAAATCCGGGGCCTGCGGGATGGCGGCGAGGAACGCGGCCTCATCGAGCGTCAGGTCCTTCGCGGGTTTGCCGAAGTAGCTCTGCGCCGCAGATTCGACACCATAGAGGGTTGAGCCGTACGGAATCTCGTTCAAATACATCTGGAGGATTTGGTCCTTGGTATAGAGCCGCTCGATTTGCAGGGCGAGGACGAGTTCCTTGACCTTGCGCGTGATGGAGCGCTCGTTCGTGAGGATGCCGTTCTTCACGAACTGCTGCGTCAGCGTCGACGTGCCTTGGACACGTTGCGACTTGAGGACACTCATGATGAACGCACGGAAGATGCCGCGCCAATACACGCCGTGGTGGCTGTAGAAATCCTTGTCCTCGACCGCGATGGTCGCGTGCTTCATCACGTCGGGGATTTCCTCGATCTTCACGAGGGTCCGTTTCTCGTCGCCGTGGATCTCGTAGAGCAGGACCGCGCCCGTCCGGTCGTAGATCTTGGTGGATTGGGGGACGTTCCGCTCCAGTAGTGCATTCGGATCCGGGAGGTCGCGGCTGAACCAGGCGAAGGCCACGGTGATGCCGAGGATTCCGAGCAGCGTGAGTCCAGCCCCAAGAGCACCAACCCACAAGAGGACGGTCTTGACCTGTTTTTTCCGGCGGGTTTTCATTGTCCTGTTCGGTTGGTTCGGGGTGAACTTGCCCGTCGGGATGAGGTGTCGGATCGGCATACGGAGGGGGTTTGAAAAAGTGGCTAACCAGAGCCAAAAAGTATGGTATATCTCTTGACAAAATAGGGCAAATGTGATATGGTCCGCCGTCAGGATTGAGGACCGACCCCCTTAAACGGGTCACCTCGAACTCCTGAACACCAACCCTATGATGATACTTCGTAATACGTCTCTCATCACGCCCGCCGTTCGCATGGCGCTCGCGGTGCTTACGGCCGCTGTCGCGTTGTCGTCCATCAATGTGCAGGCGGCAGGCGCCTCCATGCTCCTCCCGGAGTTCCCGATTGAGATAACGGCATCGGCGGTCGCCAATGACACGCCCGCATCGGCAGAATCGGTCGTCCCGAAGGAGGAACAGGAAACCGCTCCGGCGAAGGCTGTCGAAACGAAGCCGGCTAAGCGTGTCTGGAATACGATCAACGCGCCGGACCTCGAGACGCAGGCTGAGCATTCCGACGAGCCGGCGGCCCGGACCATCTCGGTCCCCGTCTCGGCGTACACGTCTGTGGTCGAGGAGTGTGACTCCACGCCGTTCACCACGGCGGATGGATCGCAGGTGCGGGACGGCATCGTGGCCGCGAACTTCCTTAAGTTCGGCACGCGCTTCCGCATCCCGGATGTCTACGGCGACAAGGTATTCGAGGTCCATGACCGCATGAACGCCCGCTATCAGTATAAGATCGACATCTGGATGCTCACCAAGGCCGAGGCACGTGCCTGGGGCGTCCGTACCGTGAAGGTCGAAATCCTTCCGTAAGGACATCGAGACATGAGACAGTCCCCGCCGTCGGCGGGGACTTTCGGTTCATGCGGCGTCTCGACAAATGCGATGGCCGTTGCTACCATCGCGGCGCATGGCGTGGTGGCCAAGTGGTAAGGCGAGGGTCTGCAAAACCCTTATTCGCGGGTTCGATTCCCGCCCACGCCTCCATCCCTCATCGCCCGAACGTGGTTCGGGCCAGGGGGGATCGACATGAAGGTCTTCGCGCATCGCGGGCTGCACAGTAGGCATCTGGGCGAAAACACGCTTGCGGCTTTTGCGTGCGCCATCGAAGCTGGCGCACAGGGCATCGAGTTCGACGTGCGCGTGTCGCGCGATGGCGTCCCGATTGCCATCCATGACGAGAACCTGTCGCGCGTGGCTGGGGACGCGCGACGCGTTCGGGACCTGATGGCACGCGATCTCCAATCGGTGGTGCTACGCGGCGAGGGAAACATTCCGACCCTGAACGACATCACAGCGGCCGTGCCGCCGCATATCGAGTTGGACATTGAGATTAAAGACCGCGATGTCATCGAGCCCCTGATCACGAAGCTCTCGACAAGCGCCAAACTGCGCGGACGCTCCATCGTTTCCTCATTCGTCCTCGACGACCTGCTCGCGGTTCGGGAAGGATGCCCGGATGTCCGCACCATCCTTCTGAACCGTTCCTGGCCCCTCCCGACGAAACGCAGGTCATACTGGCCGCGACTGCAGGAGCATGGACTCTGGGGACTCGGATTTCGGTCGACTATCCTCACGAGACCGCGCGTACGCATGTTGCAGGAACAGGGGTGCGTTGTCGCCTCATGGGACGATCAACCGTTGAAAAGCCGTCCGGAACGGATGGAGGCGCTCGGCGTGGATATCGCCATCATCTACCGCGTAGAGCGCGGCTCTTGACGGTTTGGATAGGGCTGGTATACTGCCGGCTCATTCGTCCTTTTCTCAACTTTCTTCAGGGAAAACAACCGTCAGTAGAGGAGAGCATCCGTGCAGAAGAAGAACGATATCAAGCAGGCCCAGAAGAACGACACCGTCATCGCGATTGAGGTGACGTACATGTCGCCGGAAGACGTCATGGGGTTCATCCAGACGAATGGCGTTACCGCCCAAAGCCTTGCCCAGATCGTGTTCGATGCCATGACGGACACCGTCGGCATCGGTGTCGTGAGTACAGACGGGCTCGATATCTGGACCAAGAATCGGCTCAGTATCGGGAATAGGTTCGACGGGTATTTCACGAATCTCATCCGTCCAGACAGGGAGTTCATCTTCGTGGAAGCGACGCCCGGAACAGCGGCCTTCAAGGGTCTCGACCAGACCGTGAAGGGCATCGCGACCGTCCCGGACATCAAGACGAAGTTGCCGGCCGTGGACCTGTATACAGGATCCTTCACAGACGCCCGACTGGACCAGCACGCGTACTTGCCCAACGGCAAGCACATCATCATGAACCCGACTGGCCGCAAAGGCATCGAGAACGTGCGGTACATCCAGAAGACGAACGACTTGATTGGAACCGTCTACGACACGAGGGGCGTGTGCCAAGGCATCGCGATCATTCCGTTCGGCGTCGTGCTCAAGAACCCGACCATCGTCCTCAATCCCGAGGCATGGACCATTATCATGACGATTCCGGAGGGACGCGAGATCCGCTCCTTTGGCCGGCCTCGTGTCGGGAGGGACAGAAAGATCCAGTTGGTCGCGAACTTCAAGGGCGGGTACGAGCGCCTCTTGACCATCGTGAAGGACAAATACCTCCAGGCATCCTGCACTTGGGGCACGGAAGCCAGGACGGACCGGTTCTTCGCGGGTGTCCTGAATGGCCTCGACAACATCGTCTGGTCCACCATGCCCAACGACCTGGGCGTCGAGATCGTGTTCGAGACCTACCAGATGACGGATGAGATCGGTAAGGCCTATCTCGCCTAGCTCCTGAAGAAGCCACCTCGCCTCGGCAGGGCCCGCGACATGTCGCGTCGGTCCGCCGAGGTTTTTTGTTTGGCCGGCCCATGCTACCTTGGTGCCATGCCGACAAAGAACGATGCGCGGGAGGAGACCGCGCTCCTCATCGATGCCAACGCCCTCATCCATCGGGCGTGGCATGCGTTGCCGCCCCTCACCGCGCCGGACGGCCGGCTCGTGAACGCGGCGTACGGATTCGCGTCGGTGCTCCTGAAGGTCCTCGCGACCGAACGACCGACCTATCTTGGCGTCTGCTGGGACACGCCGGAGCCGACATACCGTCATGAGGCGAAACCGGAATACAAGGCGCAACGCGAAGAACAGCCGGACGAATTCTACGAACAGATTCCGCTCGTGAAGGAAATCGTGAGGGCTTTCGGCGGCACCAACGTGGAACTGCCCGGGTATGAGGCGGACGACCTGCTCGCGACCTGCGCGACACGGCTCGCAAAGGCCGAAACGAAGGTCACGTTGCTGACGAGCGACAAGGACGCGTGGCAAATGATTGGCCCGGACGTCCGCGTGGTCGCCTTCAAGAAGGGTGTGAGCGAGACTGTGACGTATGACGAGGCGATGCTCAAGGAAGTGACGGGCCTCACACCATCGCAAATCGTGGATTACAAGGCTCTGCGCGGCGATCCGTCGGACAATCTCTCCGGCGTGCCGGGTGTCGGCGACAAGACGGCCACGGATCTCCTCGTCAGGTTTGGCGATCTCGACGGCGTCTTCACGGCCGCGCATGACGACGCGAGCAGCCTCTCGACATCCGTCCGTCGGAAGCTCCTGGAGGGCGAGGAAGAGGCGCGCTCGACGTATCCCATCGTCCGCCTCGACACGGATGCGCCCATGACGGAGTCGATGGAAGACCTGCGACGGCGCGTCGTGGACGAAGACGTACTCACGGCGACGTTCCTTTCTCTTGGATTCAAGACATTGCTCGGACGAGCGTTAGGCTCGAAGCCGGACACGAGCACAAAATCTGTCGTTACGGCTTCGAAAACGAAGGCTCCGGCGAAGGGGCGTACGGTGAAGCATCTCCTGTTCCCGACGGACAATGAGATCCTCTCGACCCTCGACGAGGCTGCAAGCGAGAAGCGTCTCATCCTCCGGACTTTCGCGGATCCACGCGCGTCGCTGTTCCGTGAATCCCCCGCCCTCGCGCTCGGCATGGAGCGCGTCTCCCTCCTGCTGACGGAGCGTCACATGAAGGCCGCAAAGGTGAAGAAGAAATTGAAGGATCTCCTCAAGGACGCGTCCGTCAAGAAGGTCGGGCATGGGCTGAAGAACGTATGGCACTGGGCGCATCGCGCAGGATTCGACCTTGATGGCATCGCATTCGATACCGAAATCGCTTCCTATCTCGTCGAAGGCGGTGAAGGCGACCACGACCTTACGTCCCTCGCGCTGGCGATGCTCGAGACGGCCCTTTCGGAAGCTGACGACAGGCCGCTTCAGGAGATCGACGCCATCCGCGGTTGCGAAGCTGCCCTGAAGGATTCGCTCGAGACGCAGGGGCTCGGTCCAGTGTTCCGGGATATCGAGATGCCGCTTATTCCCATCCTCGCGGCCATGGAAGACGCGGGCATCCTCATCGATCGCACGCGCCTCTCGAAGCTGTCCAAGGAGTTCCGCAAGGAAAAGACGCGGCTCGAACAGGAGATGGAGGTGCTTGCCGGCGAACCGTTCAATGCGGGTTCGCCACAGCAATTGGCGCACATCCTGTTCGACGTGCTGAAGATTCCCGCGAAGGGCATCAAACGCGGCAAGACCGGCATCTCGACCGCCGCCTCCGAGCTGGAGAAGTTGGAGGGAAGTCATCCCATCATCGCGAAGATTTCCGAGTATCGCGAGGTCGCGAAACTGTTGTCGACATACGTCGATGCGCTTCCCGCCCTCGCGGACACGGAGAGTCGTATCCACACGACGTATAATCAGACGGTTACGGCGACAGGACGCCTCTCGAGCTCCAGCCCGAATCTCCAGAACATCCCTATCAGGACCGGGCTTGGGCGCAGTATCCGGCAGGCGTTCGTGGCGCAGAAGGGGTACGTTCTCCTTTCGTGTGACTATTCGCAGATCGAGCTTCGTATCGTCGCCGCTCTCGCGAAGGACGAGCGGATGACAGAGGCGTTCCTCGCGAAGCAGGATATCCATACGGCGACCGCCGCAGCTATCTGGGGCGTCCCGCTCGAAAACGTCACATCGGACCAGCGACGTGCCGCGAAGGCCGTCAATTTCGGGGTCATCTACGGACAGGGGCCGATGGGGCTTTCGCGGTCGGCGGGCATACCGTTCGAAGAGGCGAAACGGTTCATTGATGAGTACTTTCTTGTCTATTCGGGCATCAGGCGCTATCTCGACGCTACGAAACAGACGGCCCGTGAACGGGGGTATGTCGAGACGCTGTTCGGGCGTCGTCGGACGTTGGCGGACATCGTCTCTCCCCTTCCCCAGATACGGGCGGCCGCGGAACGAATGGCCATCAACATGCCGGTGCAGGGCACGGCCGCGGATATCATGAAGATGGCGATGATTCGCGTCGCGGACAGCCTACCCACCATCTCGGAATCCTCTTGCATGCTGCTGCAGGTCCACGACGAACTCGTGTTTGAAGTCCCCCGTGGCGATGTCGATCGAGTCGCATCATCTGTCATGGATATCATGGAGCATGTCGCGTCCATCGGCGTGCCGCTGGCTGTCGATGCCAAGGTCGGTTCGGATTGGGGCGAGATGACGCTTCCGCTTTCTCCGACCAGGCGGTAGTGTGCCGTCATGATCGTCATCTGCAGCGGTCCGGACACGTTCCGGGCCCGTGAGAGGATGCGTGGGCTGGTCGAGGCGTTCCGCACGAAGCATGATGCGGAGGGGTTTTCGATGGAGACGATTGATGGACGGCAGGGGCTGTCCCCTCTCCTCGCTAGGCTCAGTTCCGCATCCTTGTTCACGAGGAAGAAGCTCGTGCGCGCGGACGGGTGCCTGACGAAGATGAAGATCGCGGATGTACGTATCCTCGCGGCTAAGCTCAAAACTGATGGCGACGCGACCATCCTGTGCACCCTGGAAGACGATTCGCCGGATGCCAAGGCGCTTGTAGCGCTTAAGGAGGCGCCATGCCATCTGTATCCGTTTCCGGTCATGAGCGGCAGGGAGTTCCGGTCATGGGTCCGGAAACGGGCAGAGGCCGAAGGGGTCACAAGGGACGTGGCTGATGCTATCGCGACATCTGCAGCTGGCGACTCGTGGATCGCCGTGAATGAAATCGCAAAAGCTTCGGCATATCCGACCTTCGTCGCAGTGAACGCACCAACAAGTTACAGTTCGTCCTTCGACGTCGTCGATGCCTATCTTCGTGAAAGCCCTTCGTGGAGGTCTACGTTTGCGGATGCGCTCACGGATGCCTCAATTCCGCTTGTCGTATCCCAATCGCGGTCACAGGCTCGCGTCGCTGATAGCGCGACAGAAGGGATGAATCCATATGTCATCAGGAAGATGCAGGGGATCAGATGTCTGAATCCAGCGATGAAACTCGAGCGAGCGCTTCAGACTCTTGTTCTCGGCAGATCAGGCTATTTGTCAGGGGAAGAATGGCAAAATACACTATAGGATAGCAAAACACCCCTGACGAGGGGTGTTTATGTATTATGCGATGGCGTTGACGCGCTTCGTCAGCGTCGATTTCATCCGTCGTGCCTTATTCGTTGAGATGACACGTCGTTTTGAAGCCTTGTCCACAGCCTGTTGAAAACTCTGCACCGTACCCTCAGCCTCTACTTTCTTGCTTTCTTTAGCTAATTCGAGCCCCTTCTTGTATAGAGACTTGACATTCGTCTTGATTCGGGTATTTGCTTTCGCTCGGACCAAGCTCTTTCGAAGATCCTTCTTTGCTGATGGCTTATTTGGCATACATTCGTTGGAATCAGTGTCAGCATCATAGTCGTGATATGCTTGACCGTCAAGGACGCCAGTTGACGGTCCGAAGATGTGCGCTTATGATAGCGTAGCTCAAAATTGAGCTGAATAAGGCTAGTTACAATGTTTTACGACGCTTAAGCCCCCATAGTTCAAGTGGAAGAACGAGGGACTCCTAAGCCTTAGATGCCTGGTTCGACTCCAGCTGGGGGCACCATCACTCGAAAGAGTGTTTCACGTGAAACGTTTTCAATTCATGGGCCGGTAGCTCAGTTGGTAGAGCGCTGCATTCGCATTGCAGAGGTCAAGGGTTCGACTCCCTTCCGGTCCACCAAAAAATCCTCATGGAGTTGAGGGTTTTTTGTTGTGTAGAATGTTTCACGTGAAACATTTGTAAAAAATCAGTAAGACGCACAGCTGTGACGGACGGGGCTCGATGCGTTTGACTTTGTGTCCGAGTCAGAAGATCAATGTCAGGAAGACGGAAGAAAGTTTTACACGCTTATGATCAGTAGAG
>Ga0180009_10000211_pt1 | contig 89174 bp, 79 predicted proteins | sample OS_PC_MetaG_FD_123537 | JGI IMG/M metagenome (GOLD analysis project Ga0180009, IMG submission 123537) | Groundwater microbial communities from the Aspo Hard Rock Laboratory (HRL) deep subsurface site, Sweden - OS_PC_MetaG | ecosystem: Environmental > Aquatic > Deep subsurface > Groundwater... | reverse complement strand
CCTCCAGCAGGGCACCTGCGGCAAAGGTCTCCTCCGCAAACGCCGCATTGATGTGCAGGGCGTCCACAGTCGAGCTGGCAAGGACCGTATGGCTGCCATCGTAGGCGACGGATCCGGAGATCACCACCTGGTCGTTTTCGGCAAACCCGTGTCCGACGATGGGCAGGATCGTATACCCGGCACCGTCGGCTGCCACCACCCCTTCCAGGTCATACACCCGGGCTTTCCTGAAACGGGCGATCCCGGAAAACCAGCGCTTGTTGGTCTGGAAATAGGCCAGGGCCTCCTCGAACTTGTCCGCGAAATCCTTGTCCACCGGTTTGTGCAGCACCCAGAACTCCGGCTCGTACTGCATGTCCAGGATGGCCTGGATCACCGTCTGGATATTGTCCTTGGTCAGATAGGCCAGGGCGTAGGTGGCCACGATACAGTAGAATTTTGTGCTGGCATTGGCCTGGGCGGCTTCAAGATCGGCGGTCAGTTCGCAGTCCCCGAAAAGGTAATTGATATCGGTGGTGGCATCCAGCAGGTTGATCCCGGTGACGGTTGCATGTTCCGCGATCACACAGGATCTTCCTGCGATTCCGTCCGGCATCGCTCCGGTGGAAAGCTTCTCCTCAACGGAGATTTCGGTCCATTGTCCTCTGTCTGGCATGGGGGTTCCTTATGGTTATGGTTATCGGTTTGGGGGATTCAGCCTGGCAAGGGGTCACTTTTCCACTGCAGCCGGCTTCTCCTTTCCGGGCCGGGTCATGGCCAGCATCCGGTTGAACTGCCCTTTGCCGCCCGGGGCAGCCATCGCTTTCATCCGCCTGGCCAGGGCCTGTTCGTTTTGTTCAGCATTCACCTTTAACGGCTTGCTTATCGGTTGAGATTGTTTTTTTGCCATGGGGTTATCCTGTGGGGTGCATGGATTTGGTTTTGAAAAATGGATATGTCAAAAGTCAGTTTCCGTTGATCCCCTGGAACAGCTTCAAGGCCTTTTTGTCTCCCTCCTTTTTGGCATGCACCAGCAGGGCGGCATTATTCACATAAGGATTGGAATCCAGGGATTTCAGCAGAGTCTTGACCCCGCCCCGGGCGATCCGGATCAGGACAAAGGCCAGGCCGCCGCCACTGACACCGGCCAGGATCAGAATCTGCTCCAGCAGGGTCAGGCCGGCATCCGCCACCTGGGCATAATCGGTCATCCCGCACTCGGCGGCAAAGGTCGAGAATGGCCAGGTCAACGCACAGACAGCAAACAGTATTGCCAGCAGCAGAATAATCCAGAGTTGTTTCAGTTTTATCATCTTGTCTCCTTATGAAATGTATTTGGTTAAAAAGCCGGCGACCCCGCCGAGAATGGAGCCGATGCTGACCGCCTTGATCTTGACACCGGTGATCTCCTTTCTGAGCTCGCAGATATCCGTGCGCATGTTCCCCTGTTCAGCCTTGATCTGTTCAACCGTCCCCTTGATCTCCCCGATCAGCAGCAGCAGTTTTCCGTCGCACTTGTCGCACATGGCTACTCCTCGACCCGTTCGAAATGCACCAGGTCGTTGAAGGTTTGATCATGCAGATCGTTGTCGCCGTCCCAGTCTCCGCCCCAGCGGATCTTTATCTCCAGGGCGATGGCGATGCCCTTGACAACCCCGCTGAAGAAATAAAACGTGTTCAGATCCTTCCAGTCCGGCACCGGCCAGGGAGCCACGTCGATGGCATTGGACGGCTTGTCGTTGTGCTTTCCCTCCGGAAACCGGACTTTACTTTTCCCCTGGTCAAACAGTTTGTTCTGCCGGGTTTTGCCCCGGTAACCGTCCAGGATGGTGCAGTCAACCATCGGCACCACCGCCCGGAAGAGTCTCTGCAGATCCGGGTGACAGGTGGAAAGCCTTCTGAGCGATTTTTTTGAAAAAGAGGGCATCGTCAGTACCGGTATTTTTCAATCAGTTTGTCTGCATGTTTAAACAGCTCCGCATCCATCTCCGGATTCAAACCCAGCACATCCCTGGCCGGCAGTTCGATTTCGGTCTCCGGGTTGTACAGCCCTTTTCTGACCCGGTGCTCCATGATGATGAACCAGGCTGTGGACTCGGTGAAATCCCTGAATTGGCTCTCCTGGTTCCAGACCTCTTTTTTGAACCCCAGCTCTTTCTTCAGGATCTTTTTGGTCTCATCAGAAACCGGTTCTTTCCCAAAGCCTGTTTTTGTTGACGACAGGAGCCCCCTGTCGATTTTTTCCTGGTACCCGCGCCTGAAGGATCTCATGCGCATGCGGGTGTAACGGGGATCCCGCACTGTCCGGATCTTTTCATCAATCCCGTAGTGATGTTTGACCGCCACCGGGTTAAAAGCCCGGATCAGGATGCCGTCTCCACCGAATTTCAGGCTGGTCTGCCTGCCCCGGATTTTCCCGTCCTCTCCCCTGCTGCCGGCACCCAGGATCTTCAGCAGCATTTTGGAAACATCGCCTGGATCCCTGCGGGACTTGAAAGACGATCCGTCCAGGTTCTTCTGCGCCTGGATCCGTTTGCGATTGAGCACCAGGGCTTTTCGGGCCATTGACATCCAGAAAGCCTTTTTCTTTTTCTCGGGGATCAGGTACCGCAGCCGGGGCTCCACCCGGTCCCAGCCTTGAAGATCCCTGGACTTTACCCTGATTCCCATCATCAGATCCCGGTCAACATCGGTTCAGCCGACAGCCGGTGCATGGTTCCATCCCGCTCCACAATCCCTTCAACGTCTGCTGCAATATGAACACTCTCCACCAGGTTCATGGAGACAGTCACAAAGCTGAAAGTATCAGTGATGACATCGGCGCTGAGCCTGAACTTCTCTTCGTCATCCACCCGGTTTTCCCGGAACCACTCATACAGAAGCAGTTTTAAGTATTTGTACTTCTCCTGGGTAACATCGAGGATGTAGATCAGGGCCTCGTATTTATCATCGAAGAGATGAAACCCGGTCCCGGTCTCTTGCTCCACCGGCACGGACTCACTCTCCAGGACGTGACAGGCCATGTCCTCATCCTTGAATCCCCCCTGGGAGATAAGATATTCCTTGATGATTTTGAGTCGTTCCATGTTACACCGCGTAGGATCCGAAGCATCGGGTGACCTGGGGACTGAATCCCGGGATTCTCCTCTGGAATTCGATGGACGTTCGACCCGCTGCCCGCACCTGATTTTCAATCTTCTGTGGATCCGCCCTGTCCGAATCCAGCTGGTTGTGAACCGGCAGCAGGGGGATCAGTTTGGCAAAGGCCAGTTCATAAACCGCATACTCAAAATTGACCCGGTCCGCTCCCTCCAGGGGCAGCAGCACCGTTTCCGGATCAAAATTTTCGGTCACTTGGGTGACAGCCAGCATCAGCAGGTTCTGCAGCAGCCCCGGATCCGTTTTCTTCTCCAGGGACCGGTGCAGCTGAAACCCGCTGACATTGATCCCGGGCCATCCTTCAGGGACCGGAACAACAAGATCGTCCGCCGCCTGGTCGTGTATTTTGATTGCCATGTAAGGTCCTTGATCCTCCAACCAGCGGGCGGGCGTTTATGGGGCGGTTTTGGGCCGAAACCCGAACCACCCGATAAAGCGCCGCGCCTAGCTGGTCGGGGAGGTCATCCGTTGATAAACCTGCGCTGCTCGCTGTCCCACCGTTTCTCAACCTTTCCTGCCAGGATCTTCTCAACCAGCAGCAGGTTGGTCTTGATCTCAGCGCCGTAACCGATCGCCGACTTGCCGATCTTCGCCGCTTCCTCCAGGTTGCCCGCATCCAGCAGGCTGTAAAACATGAAATACCAGTATCCTTCCCTGATTTTTTTGGGCAGTTTCCAGTCCCTGATCGACTTGAACACCCGGATGAAATAGGGCTCGTATGATTGCCCCTGGTCTCTCTGGGCAGCAGCCCAGTCCATGATCCAGTACAGCTTTAAGGTCTGGTAATCCTTGCCCGGAATGATGGTCTGGCGCTGGGCAATGGCGATCGCCCGGTCGATGGTGTCCAGAAACCCCTCCATATCCCCGGTATCGAACAGCCAGATAATGTAGCCGTTGACCGCCAGGCTGTCCTCTTTCTGACCCGTTTCCAGCACCCACTCCACATGCTGCCGGTAACGTTTGATCAGACCGGTCTTGATCCTGATCTTCTCCTCAACCGGCAGCCCCTTATAGGAGGCGATGTCTTCAGCCACCAGGTCGTTGTATGCCTGGATATCTTTGGCAGATGCAGCAGGTCCCTTGCGGGCGGGTTTCTTGCCTGGTGGCTTGGGTTTCGGTCTATTGTCCGTCGTTTGAAGTTCATCCGTCTGCTGCCCCTGATAGTATTTCTTCTGCAGCGCTTTCTGATCTCTTAAAAATGACATGCTCTCCCCGAAAAAAAGGTTGATTGAGACAAAGGGGTCCGTTATCTCCGGGTCCCTTTCATTCACCGCCTGCTACTGGGGATTATATTTCCGAAGGAACCTGACGTTGTTGAAAACAACCATCTTCTCGACGTCTTCCACCACGTTGGTCGCTTCGAAATAGTTCCAGTCGGCATAGCCGGAGCTCTCCTCTTTCTGCTCGGATTTTTTCCGGCGGGATCCCCTCAACTCGTAGTAGGAAAGGTTATTGAAGGAGGTGATCCAGATGCTGCCGGCAACCATGCCGAGGATCCGGTTGCCGGTCAGGCCGCCATAGCTTTTCAGGGTTTCCAGCACCTGCTTCTGCTCGGAAGGGGTTGCCGGATCCTGGGATACCCAGAGTCGCTGCTCTTCTGCCGCAATCACATCCCGGGCCAGCATGGTGGTCAGTCCTTCCAGCTTCAGTTCCGGGATCAGCTCAATGCCACCGGAGACCAGGTGGTCGATGTTGGCGAAGTCAGGAGACTGGGAGACGGCAGCGTCACCAGCCAGTGTTTCTTCAACATAAGCCGAGGTGATCACCAGGTTGTGCGCGTCGGAGGCTGCCTCCAGCTCGAACACGCCGTTATAGTTGGTTGTCGAGACAATCGTCACATTGGCCCCGATCACAAACCCGTGGTTGGCCAGGGGAATGGTCACCGTTCCGTCACCGTTGTCTTCCACCGTAATTCCAGCCAGGGGGATCGTGCGGGTGTTGCCGACGATGATGCAGCCGGAACCGGGAACCCACTCGTCAAACACGTTGTCCGGGTTGCCGCCGTTTTCAACCGTCTGGGCCATGATGGCACCAAAGCCCAGGTCGACATGGGTCAGCTTGAGCTCCTCTGTGGCCTGCGCCCCGGGATCCGCATCCCGTGCCACGCCCCGCAGGGCAATCGCGGCTGTCTCGTTGGCCATCTGCTGCAGGTAAAAGGCCCGGTACAGCTTGAGCAGATCCCCGACATGGTGCCACTGGTCGATCCGGGCATAGGGGATGATGGTGTCGAACTGGCGGATGTCGGTTGAATACTCGGTTGCCCGGTTGGACGCCAGGTCCTTGAGAGCCCGGGTGCCCCGGTAGGTTCCGGTTTTATCCGCACCCATGAAAACTTTTTTCCCGGACTTCGCGTCGACCATCACCACATTGATGCGGCTTAAAAGGTTGTTCTGCTCCTGCAGCTCCTTGACCATCAGCTGCTGTTTTTCAGGCAGGATGGCAAAGGCGGCGGTTGGGGTCGGAAATCCGTTGGCCACCGCCATGGCCAGCATCTCTTTTTCAAAAGCAAGCTGGGCTTTAATTGAGAGGGTCATAATATGCTCCGTGTGTGTTGTGGTTTGTGCCTTTTTAGGTTGAAAGACGGACACCTCCCCTAGTATCCCCGTTCGATGCCTTCAGACAGCCCGTTGGCTTTCGGTGTTACCGGCTCATCCGGCAGGTCTCCCAGCTTCCGGTTTTCGGCCCTGAGGGTCTCGTTTTCCTTCTTCAGTTCCTCGATCCTGGCAGTGACGGTTTTGTTCTGCCCGACAACCTCCTCCAGCAGGCCCAGCATCTTTTCATTGGCAGCGGCAAGCACTACGATCTTCTGTTCAACGGATCCGGAATCGTCACCTCCGGCTGCCGGTGGTTGGGCCGGGCTCCCGGTTGGGGTCTGTTCGGCCGGTTTTGGATTGGGATCCTGCGCTGCAGGAGGGGTCGTGGTCTGCTCGGCTGCCGGAGTCTCGGTCTTCACTTCGGCTGCGGGCTGGCTGGATTCGTTTTCTTTTGCCATTGCTTCACCTTTTGGTTGGTTATTGGATATCATTATGGTTCCGTTCAACACGTCGGCCATGGTTCCCACCTCATCGGCCATGCCGGCTTTCACCGCATCTCCCCCTTTCATCACAAAGCCCTGGCCGAAATCGTTCTTGACCGTCTCTGCCGAGACGCCGGTATACAGGGCCACACTGCTGATAAACTCATCCCCCATCTCGTCCGCCAGTTTCTGAAAGGCGGCTTTGCCTTCCGGTGAGGCCGGCGAGAGTGTTTTTTTCGGGGACTGCCTGGAAACAACCGTATAGGTCCTGATCCCCTGGTTCTCCAGGTATTCCGAATTGTCCTCGAACTGAAACATGACCCCGACGGATCCCAGCAGCGCCATGGAGTCCGTGATCCGGATCCCGCAGGCACTGTAAATCCAGAGCGCCGCACTGGCACAGATTCCCTGGGCGTATCCCACAATCTTCTTCCGGCCCCGGGCCAGGTAGACCATGCGGGCGAACTCCGCCACACCGGTCAGCACTCCGCCTGGGGAACTGATATGCAGCACAATCGTCTCGATCTCCTTGTCATGCAGCGCGACCAGAAAGTCCCGGGTGATCACCTGGATATTGGTGCCGAAGTAATAAAGGCTGCAGGAGATGGGACCGTTGATGGCGATAACAGCGGTGCTGCCCTGTTTCTGAAGATAGCAGGGATAGCTGCCCGGATCCGGAACCAGGGCCTTTGGCAGGATGCCGCTTTCCGGACCCCTTGCCAGCCTGATCAGCGATTCCAGTGCCGGCGGATGGATGGCCAGGTACTGGGTTTTGAATTCTTCAATAAAGCTGTGTGGCATGGCCCCTCTTGTTATGGAATTTATCTCCATTTTACCGGGGGAAATTCGTCCTGCAAGGTTTTGTGGTGTGAAATAGCCTGATTCCACACCAATAGTTTTTCAAGTTTAGTGGCTGTTGATTTATGATGGGTGCAAACACAACAAAGGAGAGCCGTGGCATATTCGGATGAACAGATCAGGCAGGTCCGGGAACTGATCCAAAAAGGGGCTGATTCAGCGACCATTGAGCGGCAGACCGGGGTTGCAGCCAGGACCCAGCGCACCTGGCGCAGGAAACACGGTTGGGCTGTTGATGGCGACGTCGTCCGGCAGATCGAGTACCGGATCCAGGAGTTGATGCTTCTGGACAGCCCGACTCCGGAGCAGAACGAACTGCTTGGCACATTGATCGATAAACTTGGCAGGTTCAACGAGCAGAAGGAAAAAACAGAGGACCGGCGGATTAAGTCGACAGCTGTTCCCGGGATTCGTAAGAAAAAAAATGATTTCTCCGGGATTGATATCGACGGGATAGAACGGCCGCCCTTCTTTGAATACCAGCAGGAGTTCCTGGACGATAAGGCCCGGGACCGGTTTTATCTCAAAAGCCGGCAGATCGGCTTCTCCTGGGTGGTGGCCTGGGAGGCCCTGGAAGATGCCATGATGTCCGGCAAGAACAAGATCTTCATCTCCGCCTCCAAGAACCAGGTGGGGCAGATCCGGACCTACGTCAAGCAGTTCTCGGTCAAATATTACAGGGTCCAGCTCAGCGGCACCGACAAGATCACCATCATCAATCCCCAGGGCGACCTGGTCGAGTTTCATTTTCTGTCGACCAACAGCACCACCACCCAGTCCTATCATGGGGATCTGTACATCGATGAGTTCTGCTGGATTCCCAACCTGCGGGACCTGCTCGATACCGCCCTGGCCCAGGCCAGCCACAAGCATTACCGGATCACCTATTTTTCCACACCGTCGGTCAAGTCCCATTACTCCTACAACATCTGGGAGGGGCTGGACGAGTTTGGCAGGAAGGTGGATGACGAGATCTCCCGCAGGGTCATCACCATCCATGATGCCGAGAAGAAAGGCTGCAACCTGTTCGACATGGACCGTCTTAAAAAGCGGTTTACACCCCGGCAGTTTGCCTTTCTGTTTCTGTGCGAGTGGATCGATGACGAGGGTTCCATCTTCAAGATGGCCGACCTGGAGGCGTGCTATCATAAAACCAAGGTTAAAACCGACGGTGGCAAACTGGCTCTGGAAAACGCCAGTCTGCCGGACTATAAAAATACCGGAAATCCTGTCTATATCGGTTACGATCCCAACGGCGGCGGCAAGAACGGGGATTCGGCCTCCATCGCGGCAGGGGAGCACCGGCTGGACAGGCTGAGAATCATCGGCAGCCATACCTTCAACAACAAATCGATCAACTGGCAGGCAGCCACCATCAAGTCCTGGGTGAAAAAGTACAAAGCCGGGTTCCTGGGGATCGATGTCACCGGCATTGGAGAGGCGGTTTACAACCTGGTCAGGGATCTGCCCCACGAAGTGGACTGGCCGCTGACCATCAAGCGCTTTACCTATGACCGGGAAAACAAGATCAACCTGATCCTGCATATTGAAAGGATCGTGGCCGGCCGCAAGCTGGAGTTCGATTCAGAAGACAAGATGATCCTGCAGTCGTTCCTGGCCATCAAGGCCGGCACCACCGGGGCGGGTCGCTCGACCATCATGGCCGATCGGAAGAAGGGGATTGGCCATGCGGATCTCTTCTTTGCGATCGCGCACCTGGCATATAACTTCCCCATCGAACATTCCAGGCTGAGATCGTCGGTCCCGGTCGGGGTCTCCCACGGATCCGGATCCGGCCGGGGGACCCCCCATTCGTCAGACAAACCCAAACCATCAACATCCATCGGAGTCAGCAATGGCAGCAGAAAAGCATCATGAAGCAATCCCCATCGGCATGGTCAGTAAGTATTTGACAACCAAGAATCCCTGGATCGAATCTCAGCAAGGCAATACAGATAACTATGACTGGCACACCCCTCCGGTGGATCCGGATTTTCTGGCGCGGCTGCTGCGCATGTCCGCCCTGCATGAATCTGCCATCGATTTCAAGGCCCGGATGGTGACCATGGGATACTTTCCCCATATCACCAACAGCCTGTACATCGAACCGTTAAAGCCCGGGGCCTCAAAGGCGACTGTCAGGAAATACCATGAAACCCTGTATGCGTTTTACAAATTCTTTCCGCTGAACGATTTCTACGCATACATGCATGATGCGTTTACCTTCGGCAACGGTTTCCTGGAGAAGATCATGAATAAACGCAAAACCAGGGTGGCCGGACTCCGGCGGAGGAACGCCAGGCTGATGCGGATCCTGCACAAGGATGCGGGGTATGCCATTGTGATTGATGACACCATCAGGAAAAAGTACACGCTGGACCAGATCCTCCACAAGATCATGCCCTGCTCGGAATCGGACTATTACGGCCTGCCCAGGTACACCGGAGCCATCAACGATATCATCCTGTCCGATGCCGCCCGGGCGCAGCGGATCCAGTTTTATGACAACAACGGGTACATGGGGGGCATTATCGTCTCGAACCTGAAGGTGGACGATGTGGACAAGGACGGCAAATCGCTGACCGAGGACAGGATCGTGGACGATATCAACACCGCCCAGACCCCGGGAAAAGGTAGGACCGTGCTGTTGAACCTGAGAGGGGATGACAATATCGAGGATGTTTCCAAAGTGATGAACTACATCGACACCACGGTCCAACTGGCGAAGGACGATTTCAAGGTCACGACCGACGTGGCCACCCGGTCCATCTACGAAGCCCACCAGACCCCTCCAGAGCTGCTCGGGACCGTCCTGGAAAAAAAGGTGAGCCCGGACCTGAACAAGCTGCTGGCCAACTATTACATGGTGGTGATCAAACCGATCGCCGACCTGGTGATCCAGGAAATCAACTCGGAAATTTCGCCGGAAAATTGGATCGATCTAAGACCGGAATTTTTGAACGAAAATACTGAAAATAAGGAGGTTCCGGCTTGATAACCTGAATTTCCCTCGATATTATAAGGGGAACAACGGAGGATTAATGAACATCATCAAAGCCCGCTGCAAATGTGGGTCCAGAGCCACAATCATCCGCACCAAGCCCATCGACGCCGAGACCACGATTCTGACCGCACGTTGTGACGACGAAAACTGTCAACGCGTGTTCCAGGTCTCCGTCACCTTCCACAGCGAAATCATACCCCCTGTCCCCTCCATAAAAGCGACCTCACAAAGACAATTTACGATTTTTGAAAATTGTTGACAATTAGTAAAATAAGTTATATTCGGACTTGGAAGGTAGAATCTAAGTATCAGAAAAATACTCCTTGCCACGAGGTTTTTGAGCCTTGAAATTAGAAAGCTCTTGAATTGTTTTTTAAACCAAGAGTCAAGTTTTCAATTCTTCAACGGAGGAACCATGATTTTCAAGAAAGGGCTAAAACTTTGCGTCGTCATTACATTATTTTTTTTATCTGGTTGTGCAACAATCCCTCAAGAATCTGTTACTCTAAGCATGGAGATTGGGCTTGGTATAACGTCGATTCATGAATCAAATATTGGTTTTGTAGAAAAATTTTTTGATAATAAAAAGGAATCGATTAATGCGCTTGAAGAGCAGGCAATCGATTCATTTTTTAACAAGATAATTGCTGGCACTAAAATACCAAAAGCAGAACCAATAGATATGAGCGCATTAAAGGGAATGCAAGCAGAAATTGAAAAGATCCATAAACGATCCAATCAGTTCAAGGATCAGTTGGATAAAAGTAAGATGCTGTTAATCAAAAAACTAAATGAAAACTACCACACCATTATTTCTGCAAACAGCTCAATCACAGGTTTACTTCAGTCAGCCGTTGACGTTGATAAAGCAACAAATGACGGCCTTGTCAAGATTAGAGATGTGTCGGGTGGACAAATAGACTTAACAAAAATAGAAGCCGAGGTTGATAAGTATCTTTCTAAAGCTGCCGATTTTTCAGTCGACGCAACAAATCTTGTTAACTCCCTAAATGATCTTATAAACAAAGGAGAAAAATAAAATGTCGGACTTTTGGGATAAGTTAATTAAGGATGCGGGAGAGAAGTCTATTGAAGAATTCTGTGATAAGGCATCTAGTGAAATAAAACTAACAAACTCTGAAATCGAGCTAATGATCCCTCAAGAAGTAGATAAAAAAAAGTTTGCCGAGTTAATGAGAGTTGTGAAGAGCACAGCTCTTAACAATACAGAGAAAGCTAAACAAATTAGGGAAGTAACTGGATTTGCCGAAATCGCAGTCAATCTAATCGAAAAACTTGCGTAGTCCATTTTTGTTAAAACTGATTCTGCGAAATTTGGTCTATAATCAGGTGACATGATTACAATTATTTAAATATGTATTCTGTCACCTGATCATAAAAACCAGCTTTTCAAGTGTAGCAACCCTGGTTGCAATATTCCTCATCTCACATTCCCAAACTGTAATAACCTTCCACCCCAGAGACTCAAGCTCTGCCTTGTTTTTCTGATCCCTGGCAGCATTCCCCTCCAGCTTTTTTTTCCAGAACTCCCGGTTTGATTTTGGCCATTTGAAAAGCTGACAATTCAAATGCCTGTGCCAGAAGCACCCGTGAACGAATATCGCGGTTTTGTATTTGGGGAGAACAATATCAGGTTTTCCTGGATACCGTTTGTCATTTTTCCGGTATCTGAATCCAAGTGAGAAGAGAAATTTTCTGACAAGGATCTCTGGCTTTGTATCCTTACCTGAGATCCTGGACATCATCTCACTTCTTTTCTTTTTCGTGAATACGTCAGACAAGAACTTTCCTGAAATGACTGGAGTAAATCAATCTGTTGACCAGAACAGGTATCTTCAGGCAGATCATGAGATCACAGATCTTCCAATAGTTGCTCGATTGATGGCAGTACAATTTCATCACCAATTACAAGGGATTTCGGATCAATAGAAACGGAGTCAATCTCAACTCCATCTGGAAGGTTGTGCAGATTAGACAGAACAGACTCGGCAAACGGTTTCATATTTGTGACAATTTTCAGACTTGCACTATCTTCAGAAAGACAAAAGATCCTATAAATGTCATATCTCAACTCGGATTCAACCATTTTATGCAATTCTGCCAACGAAACATGGATTGTTCGATTTTCATCTCCGGAGGTGGACTTGGCATCGACAAGAATCTTTTCGTCTTTGATATTTTCAATCTCGAAGTCATATGGCGAAATGGCATTGATATCAGATGTCCATTGATAATTTTTCAATTCTCCCTTTGCGACCAGCCACGAAAAATACAAATTCAAATATTCCTCTCCTCGTCGACCGATCGACTCGGCGGATTCACGAACCTTTTTGAACTGTTCCTGGGATATGCTTCTTCCCCCTCCTTTTCGATGAAGCCTTTTAATTCCTTCAAAACTGCCAAGAGCGGCATCTTCCAGATCCAGGTCAAATTCTGAAAACAGACCGTTCAGCGGATGGACTATATCCAGTCTGGAATCTAAAACAAGTTGCTGCAATTCAGGAACATCAACAACAGCCATCCCCCGTTTTTGAAGCCAGGCTTCCAAACTGGCATGAATATTTTTGTCTTCGGGAGATACAGATGATATCAGGAAAACGCTCACCGCATTTGGATAGGATATACCGACAAAGTCCATAATGGCGAAATCACCGGGAACAAGTATGTTATATCTTTCTGGTTCATCTACCGGGTTAATAACAAATTCCCCGTTCAATCTCCAGTTCTTATATGATCCTATTTTCCTAATCTTACGTTGAATATTATGTCTTGGCGAATAGCCGGGACCATAAAAAGTAAGATCCAGAGGTATCCTGCCACTCATCTCCTGCGCCAATGCCGGCAAATCAGGATATAAGGCATCTATGAAAACATCGGCATTCAGGTTGATAGACTTCTGGTTTCCTGCATTTCGCTCCTGAAATTGCCACTTGAAAAACGTCAGATCTGAAGCTGTCAGACTCTTTACGCACAGTTTATTTTTCATTTCCCGGTCAATGTATGTTGAATAGTCTTGGCCAATGCGGCAGCCATCAATGGGGGAACAGCGTTTCCGATCTGCCTGAAAGCCGGATTCATTGTTCCGGAAAACACAAATCCATCTGGAAATGAATGAAAACGTGCGGCTTCCCTCACGGAAATTGTTCTTGCCTGATTACTATCATAGTGGATGTGAGAATAGCCATCCTTGCCAAGATGTGCCAACAGTGTTCTGGCAGGTTGATTTTTTTCCATCTTTCGCCATTTGTTTGGAAACTTGCCAGGATCATATGGTGGGACAATTTCCTTCTTAAGTTGATCATATTCCTTACTTCCCTTTTTTATAACCAAACCCTGTTTTCCCAACTCGGCAATCCTTTCCTCAAGCATGTCCAATGCATGGTTATATGCTTCCGGGTATTGGTCACCCGGATTCATTCGTCTGAAAATATCATAATCCCGGGGAAGGTATCTGATAACATGATCCCTGATCCCCTCACTGTTTTCAAATCCCGGCCATGTTCTCATCAGCTTTTGATAGGGATTCTTTGGTTTTTTTGTTGGATAAGGAATAAGCTCATCGAACCTTCTGGCTCCTCTCTTCAGTTTCCCTTCCAGATGAAGGGTAATCGGAGGAAGGTCGCAAATTGCGCTTTCAGCAAATATGGCAGGTTTTACCTTTTTCTGATCTGCAACCGGTGGAGACATGAAATGTGTTTTTTCATCCAGAAAACTCAATTGACTCCCTTTTGAGCCATTTCCGTTGCCATTGATCGTCTTCAAGGCCACCTGCCGGGAACCATGATATCCTCTTGGTAATTCAATCCAGTGGGTTGGATCCGGAAAAACAACCTTTGCATTCAGTTCCTTTCTATATCCCAAAAGGAACATTCTTTCACGCATCTGGGGTACACCGTAATAAACCGAGTTCAACAGGGTGTAACCGCAATTGTATCCTGCCTCCTCCAATACTTCACAGATTTCCTCGGAAATATTGTGACCCCCGTAGTTCAAAACATCCGGAACATTTTCAATCAAGAGAGCAATGGGTTTCAGGGTCTTGACATAATGTATGTACCTTAAATACAGATTACTCCTGGGATCATGCAGAAACGCCTCCGGATGACTTGCAATTTCCCTTAGTTTTGCCCTGCCGACTCTTGCAAATGCCTGACAAGGGGGACCTCCCACAATAAAATCGACACAGGAATCAACATCCTCTGCAAAACCATATTCCTTCATCAGTAGTTCGGGCTCCTCCTTCGTTATATCCCTGGCCTTTGAGTGTACCTTGACTTCGCTTTCAGACGCCCCTTTGAGAAAGTTAATTGCATGGGATCTTGCTGCATGCTCATCAATTTCCACACCACCGACGATATTAAAACCATGAAACTGAAAACCAAGTGATATTCCTCCACATCCGGCAAACAAATCAAGCACACGAGGTTGTCTGCCGGTCCTTATTTCCTCTATTTTACGTTGAATAACGTCTGAATCCATTTTATCAAAACTGTTCGGTTGTTACAGCTGTCTGTTCCTTGACACCTTGAAACTGAATGTTCCCGAATATCGGTAAATTTGTGTTGAACCTAATCTAGCACTCTGGATTTCTATACTCAATGGTGAAAGCCAACTTATTAGGAACTAGTAATGATGAACCATAAAAGCACTTGACATGATATCTTTTTTGGTTCATCATTAGTTATATTCTTGCACCGTTTTTTATTATTGAAATCTTCAAAGAGGTTAAATATGAGCGAACTAAGAAATCTTATCAAAAAATCAAAAACTGCAAAAAAGGAACTTGTCGCTACGACAGTCCGAATACCAAAAGAATTACATTCATTTATTGAGGAATTGGCTGATTACCTGGCTGTCTCCAAACATGAAGCTATCATTAAACTTATTGAGGAAGGCATTACTGTGGCAGAGGACGAATTGAAACTCGGAGAGGTAGAGGAGAACAGAGATTGTAAGTTTCATATCCTGAATACGAATAAAAGACACAGTCTGGATGATCATCAAAAAATGCTAACTGAAGGTATTGCCGCAGCCTTTTACAATCCCTGGAAATTCAATATTGATCGGATTCAAAAAGGAGATGTTATTTTTCTCTACGAAAATGGAAAGGGAATTGTCGCATACGGTAAGGCAACAGGAATTACCAAGATGGCTGATCAAAATAATGACAAGGATGAATGTCATTACCAGGAGTTGGAAGCTTTCACAAAACTGGAGAAGCCATTAACAGCAAGTGAAATCAAGAAAATCCTGGGTAGAAATGTCGTTTTTCTTAGAACAATGTCTGGTATGCCGGATGGACAAAAGGTATTGGAAATAATTGAGAAACATATAAAATGAGTTCGTGTTTTCTAAAGAATAATATCCATTATGATAATTCCCGTTTTACAGCCCTCTCAATCAAATGGCAGGGCTTTTCTCCGTTTTTAGCTGCCTGGATTTGGATCTGCTGGATCAGGTCTTTGTCCAGGTAGTAGGCCACGTGCTTTTTTCCTTTCTGTTTTTCTTCCCTGGGGGAAACTTCTGCCGGGTGTGTTTTTTTCGGTTCCGGTATTTTTGATCCGGATTTGATAAAATCTTGGGCTTTGGTTCGGCGTTGTTGTTTTTTGGCTATGTCCATGGTCTTTTATCGCAGGTGGTTGTTGAGTTGAAGGACGATTTCATTCACATCTGACAGGGCTGCCCGGGCGCGGATCCGCTCGCGGGCTGTGGTGGCGTTTTCTGAGTATTTCTCCAGGGTTTGTCCATTTTCTGCAAAGCGTTTGAAGACTGTCCGGTACCGGAAAAGGGCTTCGACAACATCCAGCTCCAGCGGTTTGAACTTCGCGATCGTCTTCTCCAGGCCGGCGTTGACATGGCAGAAAACCGGCAACAGGACAAATCTCCCTTTCGGATTGGCTTCCTTTGCATAATCCAGCAATGGGACCAAGTGATCGAGCAGTGAGTTCAGGTCGAACTCCGATTCATTGATCGGGATGATCACCAGGTCCGAATAGACCAGGGCGGTTCGTGTTTTCTCTCCAGCTTCGCTTTCGCCCGGGCAATCGATGATCACATACTCATATTGACCAGCCAAGTCCATCAGCTTCTTGTCGGTCAGTTCCTCCTGGCCATAGAACTCAACCTGGATCCGGACGTCCTGCTCATAACCTTCTGATTCCCGGTTCTGCCTGTCATGAAACCAGGTGTCGAGACTTCCCTGCCGGTCCATGTCCACAATACAGCTATTCCCGTAGGCCGATGCCAGACAGAGTGCCAGTGTCGATTTCGTAACGCCACCTTTTGGGCTTACCAGTGAAATGATCTTTCCCATTATTCCCCCATGTTAGCATTGTGAAATGTTAGCATTATCTCAAATCGAAAATTAAAATATCCCAATTTCGCCCGAGTTTCCCCTTTTCCCGGTAAACACGCGGGCATAGTCATCGTTGGGCTTGGTGAATGGAATCATGGTTATCTGCCCGCCTTCCGCCAGGTACTTTTTAACTGCTTCCGTCACCTGCTCCCGGGTCGGTGGCCGATCACTGTTTTTTGTCTTCCTCCGTTTTCCCTTTGCCATTGGTTTTCTCCTTCTTTTTTTTGCGTTCATATTTGGCGATTTCACTGCCGATCTGGTCGCGAACTGTAGTGCGTTCCCGCTGCAGTCGCAGCAGCGCCTCGTTTTTTTCCAGTCTGGCTACCAGGCCCGGGAGACCGTCGACAAATCCTTCCATGACAGTGGCCACCCTGTTGAGAGCCTCGGTGTGTTTCTCCAGTGTTTTCTTTTCATCGGTGTCCATATCGCCCTCGGTCTTTTCCTGCCTTATCATCCAGATCCGCCAGGGATCCACGGCACCGGTAGTAAACAGGAAAGGCATGCACCGCCCTTCCAAACACCCATGCATCAAAATTCAGCTCCTGCCCCAGGCTTTTGAATCCGGCCTTGATTTCTGCAGCCAGGTTCAATGACTGACCTTCGGTTTCACAATCCACCCGGAAGGAACGGCCGGTAATGACCCACTGCACTACCTCTTCCGGCAGGGATTGGCGTTTCTGCTCGGCCGGTTTCACTGCAATGATCTCCAGGGATCCGCTGTACTTATCCAGGAGGTGCAGCATTGCTTTGCCTCTTACATCCTCCTCGGATGTTCCCCGCCCCCTCAAACGACGGTTTTCTCCGTTCAGGCGGTATTCAATCTGGTAGTTTTCAACGTCGTTGGAAGTCATGATAGTAACCCTGATTGTGCAAATCTGAGATTGACCAGATTTTTGGTAAAAACGGGTACAAATCGTCAATGATTTGGTCGAGGGGTCCCCCCCTGCCTGTTTTTCATCTGAGATTGGCGTTTCAAATCCGTCTATCCCCCGTCATTGTTGAGCTAAGCACCTCAGATGAGCAATCTGAGATTTGATGTAAAATATTGAATTCATGAGCTTAAAAAATCTGAGATCCGTCTGAGCAAATCTGAGGTCATCTGAGATGATCTGAGGTAATCTGAGATCCGTCTGAGATGTTTATTATTGTAATTATTATATAAATATATATTCTAAGTACCTCAGATGAAAAAAACGTCTTACCCCCCCCTATTTTCCCTTTGGGCCATTGTCGAAAGATGTCTGAAGGTTTTTCTGAAAATCACCTGAGAAAGCCCAGAGTTGTAAATTTCTGCCGGTCTTTTCCGAATGCATGGAAGCGTACTTCCTGAATCTCGATGTCCCCTGCAGGTCGTTTTGAAGCTGGGGAACGTCTTTGAACAGATCGTGCTGATTGTCATCGTTTGCCAGCATCTGAAATTCCTTCCAGGAGAACCGGACTTCCTCATTCTGCTTCAGATAGGGCGCATGATTTGACAGCCGTCCGCTGATCACCAGGTCATCCAGCACTTCAAAGAACCGGTTCAGCATGAAGTTGTCGAGCTGGAGGATTCGCTCCTTCTCCTTGATGGACTGAACCAGGTAGTCAAAACATGAGGCCCTGATCTCTTCCCAGCGCGGCACATGCTTGCCCAGAATAGTGCAGGCCGTCCAGAGCAGCGCATAGTTCTGAGCCACCCGGGAGGTTTCCGATATTTTAAAAAACTTCTCCTCATTAACCGGATACAGATCCATCAGATCCTGGAGATGCTGCTGGTGCTGGGACATGATAAAATGGCGGAACCCGCAGACTTCTGAGATCGCTTTCTTCCGCAGCACCTTGCTGGCAGCCAGGGAGATCTTGTTATGCAGGTTGAACCGTTTATCGCAGAATTTCAGGCTGATGATCCGGGACTTGAGCTGCTGTGATTCGAACGGCTCCTCGTTCTGAGCAAAAATCAGCGCCGATCGGAAGGGGAAGTCATAGGTCTCCAGGCCGTGGGTCATTTCAGCCCGGCCGATGATGGGATCCCGATCGAAAGCCGGCAGCAGGTCCTCCAGGTTGAAGGAGGACGGCGCCTTGTTGATCTCCTTGATCACAGTCGGGATCCCGCTGAATAGAGCCAGCTGTCGGGCAATATACTTGTCGGAGAATTTTTTGGTCGCCTGGATCCCTTCATGGTTGCGTCCCAGAAACTTCCAGGCCAGCTTGACCAGGGACGACTTTCCGGTGTTCGGCGGACCGTAAATCGACAGAAATGGAAACCAGCCGAACTCATTTCCAATCTGTTCACAGAAGCAGGACACAAAAAACCAGGAGAAGACGCAGAATCCCTCCCAGCTCCAGGCATCGATAAGCGTATCCGTCACTTTCCAGTCGAATGATTCCTCCCGCCTGAAATGGTTGTTCTTCTTTTTAGCGATGACCTTGACGTTGTCATCATGCTTGGAGGAGAAGGATATGAAGTCATGCTCATTGGGTTCTATCAGGCGGCCATCCGCGGCATAGGCATGATCCGGAAAGACATAGGCCCTGGTCTTGTCGTCATAGCCGATCTGCTGCAGGCATCTCACCTCAACCGGTGGCCGGAGGAAGTATTTCTCCAGCAGATTAAAGTACAGGGCCTGCTGCTGCCCCTTCCAGATCGCTCCGGGGGCCCTGTTCATCACCCCTTCCCGGAAAGCCTGGAGGTTGGATATCTTTGATGAACTCAGCTGGATCTCCCGGTCCCGGCTCTTGTTTTTATACTTCACCCTGAACATATAAAGGACATCATCGGTTGTTTCATTGTTGAGGGTGTAGAGAAGCTGCAGGGAGAAATTGCTTTGCCGGGAAACAATCTGATCGTTCTTCTCCTGGTAGATGCCCCAGTAACAATCGTCGAATTCGAAGCAGAGTGGCATCCGGTATTTTCTGACCAGGATCTCGCCATAGCTTTTCGGGTCCTGAGCCTCAATCAACTCTCCCCGAAAGCGGCAATCATCGAAAAAATCGTCTTCGAAAATCTTGCCGTCCCGCAGGTGGTCGTTCCAGTCCTTTCCGGTCTCCGGCAGGGAGATGACAACCTCTTCCCCCTGGGAGTGAAGCCAGTCAACGATCTTTTTCACACCCTCGATGCCGGCATTGTCGTTATCATAGGCGGCATGCCACCTGATCCCCCTGCCCAGCAGTTCGGTGAGATAGGCATCCGGAATATGCCCGGCCGACATCGCACTGACCGCCTGCCTCCCGGAGATTTCCAGCGCCATCGCGTCAAAAATCCCCTCCGTCAGAAAAACGGATCCCTTCAAGTCCTCCTTTGGATGAAGCGACCAGGCAAGCCCCTTGTAGCTCCCCTCGAAGTGCGAATCCCTCCCCTGACTGTCGATGATCTTTTCCCAGTAGACACCTTCAGCCAGATAGAAACGGGCGGTGGGATATTCAACACCGAGAATCTTCCTGACGTTCTGCACATAATGCCCCTTGAACAGGGAAAGGTCCCTGAATCCCCGCATCCACTGCAAATATGTATCCACGGTCTTCGTGGGATCTTCCGGAGTGGCCGGTGCCGACTTTCGCAGGTTGCCGAACAGGTCCGGAAACAGCTCCTTGATGGTAATGCTGTACCGGCATTTTTCCTTGCGATTGCAGACGACCTTGAACAGGTTTTCCTTTTTGATGTAAAGCGTTTTCTGCCTGCAGGCGGGACAGGTACCACCCTTGAAGTATTTGGCATCCTCTGTGAAGTTAAACCGGCTCCCTCTCAACTTCTGCATGACTGCATCCTGAAACGACATATCTCCTCTCGATTGTGCCCGGTTGGGCCGGTTATCAATTCCCTGTGAGTGACGGATTCAACCGCCTGATATAATCCGTGATCGATGGACCAAAACGGCTCCAGACGTCATAAACGGCTTGATAGGCGGCCTTCCATGCTTCTTTTTCCGATATTCCTGTGGCATGAAGCAGGGTTTTTCCGCTTTCGAGCCTGACCAGAACCATGAATAACGTGCCACCATCATCAGGGGTCAGGCATGTTGATTCCGGGTAAAAGCTCTGCAGTTCGTTCTTGAAATTTCTGTTGTTTCCCATTGGGTCCCCTAGCGAATCTGGTGTTTTTGAAAACTCTGTTCAATAGCCAGATCCAGCTCCAGTGAAGACTGAACCAGATCCATGTTTTCCTTTCTCAGTCGTTTGAATTCATCAAGCTCAATAACACCATCCCTTGTGGCATCCAGCAGTTCCCGGGAAAGATCCCCCATCTCCTTTCCGACTCTCGCCAATGATTCAAACAGGCTTTCAAGTGTGGGCTCAACTTTGGGAATCCGCACCGGAATAAAGCCGTACCTGGCATTAAACCAGCGGATAAGCGGCTCCGGATCCTCAACACAGTCGAGAATCCGCAGAACCAGCTCCAGCTTCCTCGGCGATCGCGGCTGGTTTGATACCCTGTTCAGCATGTCCTGGTGCTGGCATCCGATCATAAAGGCGATCGTCTTGCTCTTGCCGGCCATCACCTGGTGCAGCAGATTCTTTATCTGTTCACTCTCCTTGGCCGGAATATATTCGTAATACAGCGGTCGTCTGCTCATGTTTCTCCTTTAAAAACAGTTAAAAATAAACGTCCAACCCGCTTTACCGGGTGATATATAAACAGGTAGGTATGGGGATTCCGTCCTGAGAAAGTCACAGTCCCAGTGTCCCCCTACCTGCTGACAGCAAGCAGAATAACAGCGATCATCACCAGGGTGATGAAGGTCCCTAGTTGATATTCAAGGAGCGTCATGAACCTCCTTTTACTGGGATTGTGGGAGAAGAACGGGAACGGTGATGTCCTGGGTGCGTTTCAGCAGGTTGGCAGCCCAATGGTTGCCTTCCCGGGAAAGATCCACAAAACGGATGATTCGGGCCGGGGGGATCGCCTGGTATTTTTCCGGTATCGGACCCTCCTTGGTGAATCCGAGGTTGTTGAGGATTTTGGAGAAGGGGTTCTCACGATTGCCAGCCTTCGCCATGAGTTCGGTGATCGCAGTCCAGTCACCCAACCGGACCTTGGAGGCCTGCAGCTTGGCAGCCAGCCACTGCTTTTTCAGTTCGTCTTCCATACGGTTGAAGGCAGCGATGTATTTCTCTTTGATCCTGGCAGCCAGCTTACCGGTAAACCCCATCACGAGGAAAATGAAACCATCTTTTGTAATCTCATATATGGGAAGCTTACGGCCTGTAGAGTCTTCATACTCACTGAGCCCAAAATTGGTCTCAGTGAACTTCTTTGAACACTCCAGATTGTTAATCGTTCTCAAGACATGTGTATGTCTTTTTCCAAATTTCTCGGCAACATCCAATGATGTGGTTTTAACACGACCATCAACAACAATGAGGTTCGGCTTGATCCGAATTTGCATATTCATATTTTTCTCCGTTGAGTTTTCAATGAATGAAAAAATCAGGTTCAGGTTTGTTCATGCTGCAGCCGATTGAGACTTTCACGGCAAAGATCCCTGATCTTTGCCGCTCGACTGACAGCTTTCTTTGTAGCGTAGCTTTCCTCCCGGGCAATGGACTCAATTTCATTGACCATGTCGGGAGGCATGGATATCTGGAACGTCAGCATTCTCAAGTTTTCACGTTCCGAACTTGGGCATTGATCGACCATGGAAATTCCTCTACGGTGGGTTTTGGACTTAATTAATTAACCAACACAATTAAGATTAATTTCATTATTCTGAGAATGTCAACTGCTAAATCTCAGTATCCTGATAATTTAATCGGGAAAAACATCCGCTCTTTTCGTAACTTCCTGAACCTTAAGCAGTATAAATTTGCTGAAAAACTTGGCAAATCTTCCGGTTATTTGAGTGATGTTGAGAGTGGCAAGATTATACCAGGAGGGGACTTTTTATTTTCAGTAAAACGAGAATTTGGAGTCGACCTAAATTCACTGTTTGAAGAAGACTGTCAGGATTTTTTTATTTCCAAAGATCAAAAAGACAGCTCAATCAAGACTTCCGGGGACAGGATTGAAAACGAATCCAAACTGATCCAGGTATTGGAAAGCCAGATAGCAGAACTGAAGGAAGATAAAAAAGACTTGAAAGCAACAGTGGCAAAACAGGACAAGACAATCGAGGAACTAAAAAGAGAGCTGGAATTTCAGAAAAAAAACAAGACCCCGGCTTAAGGACAAAAGCCATGCAAATCCTCCGCCCGGAAAAATCATCTACCTAAAAGACGTCATAAAAAAAGACCCCTTCGAGTGACGACTCCCCCAATTCGCGTCGTGAACGCGAACAAAAACCAAAAATTCCATTTGTAAAATCATCTCCCATCAGCTAAGCATTTAAAAACAAAACCATAAATGCCGATCACTCCGGAAAAAACGACCGAGGAAAATAGAGGAATCACGTCTTGATCATTGACTAGAAGACATAGTCGCTTGGGTATTTCCGGTTTATTAAGGAATATTCTCTTTCCGCCTGATCAGAGCAATAGAGAAAACTCTACAGAATAACTTGTTGGATGTTCAAAAATTAATAGGTAAACAATGTCAAATAATACATATCCAGGAATTAACCCAAAAGTCACTATTAATTCTTCATTTAATTTTGAAGAAAGGGAAATAATCGATAGACTATCAAAAGAGTGGTATTTCACTATTGGGGGAAAACAGATTCAGTTAGGTTCAAGTAGTATCTATAGATACACTCTTATCAAACCGACTGAGATCTACAACAACATGTTCAACTTAGTTCGGGAACTTGTAGTTATTTTTAGTCCGTATGAATCTTTTGAACCAAGAACACTGGATGCTTTTTCATTTGCGTCAAATCTGCACCAAGATCTCCGTTTAGAACGTATTTGCAGTGTTCTAATAAGTAAAGACAACGATATCGAGATAAAACTATCTAATTTATTAAAAGAAGAACAAGAGTCGCAAATTATTATTCCTTTTTCTTATGATGAAATTCTGAACACAAAAAATGGCCCATATTTTTTTCGAAATAGATTTAAAAAACACTTTTACTCACGGGATTTATTTGCTTTTGAAGCTCCTCTAAAATCTGATCTTTACTTTTTTGGAAGAAATGATCTTATACACTCAATTGTAAATAGGCATCGTTCTAATCAAGTATCTGGATTATTTGGACTACGTAAGACAGGTAAAACCTCTGTTGTTTTTGGTATTCAAAGGTCACTTGAAAGAATTGGAGCAAAGTCAGTCTTTATCGATTGTCAAAACCCAGCATTTCATAGGTGCAATTGGAACCAAGCTCTCCGATATGTTCTGGCGGAAACAAAAAAACAACATGATTTATCAATTAGAATTAAACCAGAAGACAACTTTACTGAAGAAAAGGCGACTTCGCTATTTGAAGAAGCAATTACTAAAATATCGGCTGAATTTGGAAAGAAAAACATTTTATTAATCTTTGATGAGATTGAAAATATTACTTTTGGTGTTTCACCAACAGAACACTGGGAGAAAGGGCTAGATTTCGTTTTTTTCTGGCAATCATTAAGATCTTTGTTTCAAAAATTGCCTCATACTTTTTCATATTTAATTGTGGGTACTAATCCACTCTGTGTGGAAATGGAAAGGATTATAGGTAATGATAATCCAATTTATGGCCAAATTCCACTTGAATACATCCCAAGATTCGATGTTCCACAAACACGGGAAATGGTGAGAAGGCTCGGCAGAATGATGGGAATACAGTTTGATGAGATTCTTTATGGAAAATTAACTGAAGATTTTGGTGGTCATCCGTACTTAATTCGCCATGTCTGCAGCGTAATTAATCAAATATGCCCAAAAGAAAGACCCGCTAAAGTTGATAAGGCAAAATACGAGAAAGCAAAAAGGATGTTTATGCGTGACTATAGTCACTTTATGGATATGATCTTAAATGTTCTCAATAACCATTTTAATGATGAATATGAAATGCTTAAGTATTTAGCAAGAGGCGATATTGAGACTTTTAAAGACTTGGCTTCTTTATCACCTTTATATACCAATCATCTGATTGGTTATGGGATCATTGAAGAAAATGACAATGAGTATTCTTTTCGAATTGAATCAATTCGTGATCATATAATTTCAAAGGAAAAGTACAAAAAAATAAATCAAACACAAGATGAAATGTGGGCAGAAATATCTGAACGTAGAAACTCTCTAGAACAAAAACTGCGAACAATCTGTCGTATGCAATTGCTATCTTTTCTTGGTGCAGCTGAAGCTAGGGGGATTGTTCTGAATCTGATGGGAGAACCAAGAAAATCCAAAAATGCATCACTTTCATACTCAGATATTTTCGATGGCAATAAATCTGGAATACTTTTTTCGGATTTACCCAAAGTCATATTTAAGAATTGGGATTGCTTTAAGAATATATTTGGTTCGGACCAAGAAAATATTAAGTTGTCATTAAACAATATTAATAAAATGAGAAAAGATGCGCATGCAAAAGAAGTAACTTCTGAAGAAATGCAGTTTTTTCGAGTGTGTATTAACAAAATAGAAGAAAAAGTATCATCTTTTCTTGGATAATTCGATATTAACCCCAATCCAACTTGGAAGAGTTGTCAATGCTGCTCTTGACTCAATCTATGAATAGATACTTCGTTTTGCTTTCATTGTATTTGGAATTCTTAAATAGTGCTCAACAGATTTTGTCCGCCTAAACAAGGTAAACCAAGAGCAGACTTGACCCCTTTAATTTAATATGAACTAAAAAAAAGGAAAATCTTATGAAATTACTAGATCTGGAAATTGATGAAGTAATAAATGGAATCGTTGCGATTGGCTATACAGATTATAAATATGCTTTTAATACTCTTATTCCTTTAATTGATAAAACTGATTTTCAAAGAAAAAGACAAGATAAAAAGTTTTATAAAAAGCTTGAAAGGGACTTGGATGCCGGCTGTGTAATGCCTCCAATAACAATAGCATTCATTAATCCTGATATTAAGTCTGATTCTAATCTAAATGAAATTACAGCATTTGTTAGCAAAAATATAAAAAAGTCATTCGTATTAGATGGGATCCAGAGACTGAATACCCTATCACGTTTAGTTGATTCTAAAAAAATTAATAAAGATAGAAAGTTATATATCAATTTTCTTTTTTGCGATTCAGTTGAAAAACTCCTTTATAGAATGATTACTCTAAACAATGGTCAACGTCCTATGACTCCAAGGCATCAAGTTGAAATGATGATGGCAAATGCTTTTGACTTTAATGAATTTGGATTAGAGATTCAAACGGAAAAAGAAGCTGCTAATAAAATCATCAGAAAGGCGTTTAGAAAATCCGATATCATTCAAGCCTACTTGGCATTTATGGCTGAAAGTCCAATTATTGATAACAAAAAAATTATAGAAGAAAAAATGGATGAGCTTTTGGTAAACAAAATTATGTCCATAGAACCAAATACCTATAAATCAAAATTTGAAGATGTAATTAAATCTCTTTCAAAATTCCAAGAAAATCCAAAATGCTTAAAATGGCTCAAACTTACAAATAACCTAGTTGGTTTTGCAGTTGGTATGAAAAGCTCCTCAAAAACGATTTTATCTCTTTCTGTATCCGAATTTAAAAATGCTATTACTACCTTCGATAGTGCCTTTTCAGAATTTAATCCATCTAGAATAAAGGTGGGAAAGTTCAGAAGAGAATTGTCATGTGAATATTTTAAGAACTTCAATGAATACAAGGATCTTGATTCTGATGAACTGCTTGAATATTTCAGCGAGTTAACAAATGAGTAGTCGATACATTTTTAAAGATCCAATTTTTCATTCTGGAAATGAAAAACTTAAGGGTTTATTTTTAGAAAGAACCCATAAATCATCTTTAGGCATTTTCAGAATCCTTTCTGGTACATGTAAAGTTTTAGATGAATTCTCAAATAAAAACTATGTATTAAGAACGAACTACTTTCAGCTACCATTTTTAAATAATAGAACTATCAAACAACAAATAATTTCAGATTTATTCCCAGAAGAAGTTAAAATATTTGACGTTGCCAACTACTTTTCAGAATTTCATCGTAATCGAGATTTTTATGACCCAATAGAGATTGAAGTGATCAATTGCGTTTTAGCACGGCTAAATAACAGATACTTAGAATCCTTTTTATTTTTATACAGAATCTTGGAAGGAGTTAGTTATAGCATCCCGCTCATATATACTTCTAGGTCAAAGGATTTTAAAAAAACATTCAGATCTCTACAAAAGTATGTAGGAAAATCTGGTGCCGATAGTGAAATTAAGTTCTTCAGAACTTTCATTAACGAGGTTTTTAATTTAGAGCCATTTTATAGTACTTCAATTGATATTAAGTTTGATGTACTTGAATTCGAAGAACTGAGGTCAAAATATTTCAAAATATACAAAGATAAAATCGATGATAAATATATTGAAAACGAAATTGAAGATGAGGAGCTAAATGTAAGCTTCATAGGATTCTTCGATTTTTTGATAGAATTAAGAAACCGATATTTTCACTTTTTACAAGGGACTTGGCAAAATAATTTAGCAACCTCGGATATTATATATCCAGACCAATTTTTTAAACCAATTATTGATTTAGGAATTAATTGGATTGCCGTGATTTGGTTCGAAGTTTTAAAATTTGACTTTCAAAATTAAAAGGTAAACATATTACTGCAGCTGATGTTTTTCGTCGAAAGCCCTTCAAAAAACAGCAGGGTATAGAGTTTATCAGGAAAAAATGTCGATTTGAACAGATATAGTTCATTAATTTAGTTAGTTAAGACCAGTCTGCTCTTAGATAGAGCTGCGGAATTTCCGTCAAAAACAGCCAATAATGGCCACGCCTAGCTATTTTATCTAACCCCTTTTTCCCCCGTAATCGCTTTATAATAAACAATCCACACAGAAAAGAGGGCATGAGAGAACAGCCGCTTCTTAGCTTTCTATATAAAAATAATCCGGGCGGGGGAGTGCTTTCTTGACTGATTTAATATTTCCCATTGACACGAACTATTACACATTGTATTGATTTCGCAACCCCACGAAACATATAATCGATAGTTGCTTGAATGATTGTTCAAAGCTGAAATATTTTTTGCACAATTTATCCCATAGCAGTTCGGAGATTGTATGAGACTAGCAAAGGTACAAAAGAAACTTCCTAAATTGGGAAAGGGATTATACTATGATCCTCTTTACGGATACATTCCAACTTCAGGCATTGTACGCAGACTTATCGATTTAGAGGTTTTTCAGCGTCTCCGTGGCATAAGGCAGCTTTCAACCTTGTATTTAGTTTTTCCAGGAGCAACTCATACTCGATTTGAGCATAGTGTTGGTTCGAGTTTTCTTGCTCAATTAGCGTATGATAGATTGTCTGATTTTCACTCTCAGACACATACCGACAATATAAAGAAAATTCAATTTAATGAAATAACATATAGGGCGATGGAGATATCTGCTCTTTTGCACGATATTGGGCACGGTCCATTTTGCCATGTATTTGAAATGTTCTGTAGAAGAGATGTCACTTATCGTGAGTGGACACATGAAAGATGGGGAAATCGGCTAATTACGGGGAAGGACATTGCCGGAAACGAACTGACTGACCCCATTTTCAACCAGATACCAACTTATTTAAGTGACTTAAAGTCTGTATTGGAAAGCAAATATAGTGGGGAGGAGAAAGAAGCAATTGGATTAATCGAACCAAAAAACATTGCTGCTCTAAGCTTTGGAAAACCTATTGATCTTGGAGATGAAGAACTTACGAATCGCTACTCCTTTTTATGCGACCTTATCCCATCTACCTTCGGTATTGATAGGTTAGACTATTTAAGAAGAGATGCGTTTTACACAGGTGTAAAAACCGGTGATGTTGATATTTGGGATATTGTAGCAAATATGGAGATTCATACGCACGAAGACAAAAACCGGCTATTCTTAAATGCATCATCCGCAATGTCGATGGAATCAATGCTAAAAGCTCGTGAAACAGTATACAGACGATTGTACTATAACTCGATTCACAGGGCTGCCCAAGAGTTGATCATTCGAGCTTTGCTAGACTTGAACAAAAAACCTAATGAACTTGCGTTCTTAACGGACAATGATCTTTTAAACCTATTTGAAAAATCAAAAAACCCCTTTATCAATGAAGTTGCTGAAAGGATCCGTTATAGAATTCTCTATGAAGTGCTTCCAATAGCAAATTTCAGAAAGATTCATGACTACAAGCAAAATTTAACAGACGAGTATTGGAAACGAGAAAATGGCTGGAGAGATTTTAAAGCTATCGAGGAAGGTTTGAAGATCAAGGTAAACATGAGTGCACAAGGAAGGGTTATGTTTGATCTCATAGATATTCCTGCAATTAAAGCCGAGGATTTTAAAGAAGACATGTTTTATGATGAGATAACTCAACGACCCCTTAATATATGCGAAGTTTTCCGACATATGCGACATGCCTACGGAGGAAATACAGATGAGTTCAGTGACTTATCCAAAATAAAGGCTTATAACCTAAACGTCTCAAATTGCTACCTATCTTTTCCGTTTGATTTTATATATTCTGAAATAGAAGAAATTCTTAGCGATCCCACAAAGACAACAGAATCGTTGTATAAAAATAAACTACAGCCACTTGTTGAAGGTTTTTTCACCGAAATCGTACAAGTTAACGCTGATCAAGCAAATGAGATTTTGGATGATTTCAAAGTAAAAACAATCAACTATTTAAACGGAATAATAAGACTGTATAAAGATTATGGAATTAATTCGCCGTAATAAGGTTGTAACTTGGGGAACTTTTGATTTGCTGCACGAAGGGCATTATTCATTTTTAAAAAACGCTTCAGAACTGGGTTCTCTTTCCGTGATAGTGGTTCCTGACAGAATAGTATTCAAGAATAAAAATCGATTACCAGTTTTCTCTGAGAAAGACCGATGCAAAAACATTATGCGTTTAAAATGGGTTGATAGTTGTCACATTGATTCACTTGAAGATGGTCTTTATTCAGTTATTAATTTGGATCCTGATGTTTTTTGTTTTGGATATGACCAAAATTCAAAATGGGAAGAAAGACTTATTTATACCCTTCAAAAACAGGGTTGCTATCCCTCTTTTAAAAGACTTGGAGTCTTCGGCAACGGAATTCATTCAAGTGACATCCTAAAACAGTCTTTTTCAGATTGGGCTACATTAAAACAGGAGTGGAAAGCTAAATACAAAAACCAATAAATTAATCTGCTATTATCCCCACATAAGCACGCTCGAAAACCAATTTCTCACCTTAAATGTTACTCATAGAACACGTTTATTTTTAAATTAATCAAATGCTCAAGGACATTTTTTTTCTGTTAAAGTTGCAAATATGAGTAAGATTTACTTCACCGATACTGCTGTAATGGGCCGGTTCCGCCTGGAGAAAATGAAAAGCGGGAAACAGGGCAGGCGGTTGAAGTTGTGCAATCTGGCGGATTATGAATTCAAGATCACCAAGTCGGGCAGGAAGGTCTCCAGGAACACCCGGGAGAAGGAGATATTTCTTGATCACCTTTACCATACAAAGCTGAGAGAACTGACAGCGCTAAGGGAGATTCAAGAGGAAGAACCGCCACCGGATTCGGAATGGATCCGCATCGTGATGAAAGCCTGGCTGGAGCATGTCAAGGCATATGGTGACAAGGGCAGCCGGACTCATGCCGATTACAAAAGAACGGCCGTGTATTACCTGGACAGCGTCAAGGACCATCCGATCAACGATTTCAAAAAGGAGTACAACAACGACTTCATCAACTTTCTGACCGAACGGGGACTGGCACGAAACACGATCCACAAACACTTTCGCAACCTGCAAACATTTTTCTATTGGGCAGAAGAGAACGAGTACTGCAGGCTGATACGACTGAAAAAACCCAAAAAGACCAAAAAGGAACCAAAAACGCTATCCAGGAGCCAACTTCAGGATATTCAGAAACGGCTGCAGGAGAAACACCTGGGAGCAAGGAACAGACTTTTCAGGCTGGGATATCAGAACATGATCCGGGCCTTTTACATGATGTGTGAAACCGCCATGCGGGGTGGCGAGGTTTGGTCCCTCCGGCTGAGTGAGATCGACCTGCACAACAGGCAACTGTACATCGTCGATAATGAGAAATTGGAGTGGTTTGTCAAGGGGCAGCATGAAGAGACCATCCCGATTTCAAATAACCTGGCTGCTTTTCTGGAGACTGATCTGAAAGACCGGAAGCCGGAAGAGGTCTGGTACCTGGATGATGGGTCAGGAAGTCAATTCTATCAGAATCTGACCACCCTGGGGCGACCGATCCGGAAGATTCTGCAGGAAATGGACATCAGCGGAGTCAAACCGCTTCAAGGGATCAGGGCATCGGTGGTCACCAACCTGCTGGCAGATGGATTTAGTCTTTCATGGGTCCAAAAGCTGGCCAGACACAAGGATCTGGAAACAACCCGGGGATATCAGAACAGTTTGAAAATTGACATCGTGGAGATGGTCAACCGGATTTCCGGTGATGGCTGAATGTCACCGGGTGATATTTTCGTGACATTAAAATGACAGTCGACTCCGCGATAAACTGAAAATTTTCAATTTATCAGTTAGTTATCGAAGTCCAAAAGACTTCAAGTCCCGTCAACCCCGCCACCAGATGAGAATAAAAAAGGACTGCAGACAGAAAAGGCAATTGCGGGTCAAAGAAGTTACTGGTATACGGTGTTCATAAATACGTTTTGCATAAAATACAATGACATAAAAGAAATCACCGCAGAAATCACCGGCGTCAGCACCCATCCCAGGCTGATTCGTCTCACTACACCAAGATGAAGATTTTTCCCACCTTTTGCCAACCCTATCCCGATCACGGCACCAACAACAGCCTGGGAGCTTGAAACAGGCACCAGCGGGATTGTCGGCAGCCCTGCGTACAACAATAGATTGTAAAGCTCTTTTGATGCAAACATAAACAGAACCATGGATGCCGACATGACCACAATCAATGCCGAGATCGGGGAGAGGGTAAATATACTGCCCCCCACTGTCTCCATCACTTTCCGGGAGTAGGTAAAAACACCGATGGCAATGGCTATCCCCCCGATAAAGAACAGTTGCTGGACGCTGGTAATGGTCAGAAACCCACCTATGGATAAATCCCTGAAAGGCGAAGAAGGCACAAAAACACCCATCACATTGGCAATATTGTTCGCACCCAGACTATAAGATCCAAAAGCACCGATCACTATCAGTCCAAGGCGGGTCCGGGAATCCTGGCGAAACAGGTGGACCTTGGAATTCCTCACATATGCCTTGGCTATAAAGAACAATACAAAGGCGAACGCCATTGCCAGAATCGGGCAGATTACCCATGTCGCGGCGATTTTTGTGAAGACAGCGACATCTGTATGGACTCCTGCAAAAAAATTCCATCCAATGATCCCGCCAACAATAGCCTGAGAAGTGGAAACAGGGAGCATCGCCCGGGTCATGAAGAAAACGGTGAATGCCGCGGCTAAAGCTACCGTGAAGGCCCCGGCCAATGCATTGATTGATCCCAGTTCACCAAGTGTCGAAGCTGCGCCGGCGCCTCCCGCAACCGCTCCGATGACAACAAAAACACTGCAGATGGTGGCTGCCGTTTTAAATCGGATCATTCTGGACGCGACCGCAGTCCCGAATACATTGGCAGCATCGTTTGCTCCCAGTGACCAGCCCAGAAAGATACCGCTGGAAAGAAAAAACAATATCGTTATCATTCCAGGGCTCCTTAAATCTCTCTTCGGATGACAAAAACGGATAGTTTTTCGCACACGGATTCGGCCACATCGCTGATCAGTGCCATTTTTTCGGCAAAATATCTCAGTTGGATCCGTTCGGCCAGCGTCTGAATCTTATCCGTTGAGAAAACGATTTTCTTAATAGTGTCTTCAACCTTGTCAACTTCGTTTTCGAAAAACAGCACCTTATTCGAGTAATCGGTCACAATTGTAATATTTGTAAAATAGGCGGAAACGGCATTGACCAGCTCTTCAACTGTTTTTGTCGTATATTCTGACAAATTCAGAAAATCGGATTTGATAAACTCAGGAATTTTGGGTTTCTCAAACGAATAGTTTTCCAGGCTTTTTTTAGTCACATCGATCAGTTTATCCATCGATTCCAGTATTTCCCAGACATCCCCCCTCACTTCCGGGATGAGCATATGCTGATAGAGTTTGTCCCGCACCTTTCGACGCAACCGATCGGCTTCGCTCTCCAATTTGCCAATTTCATCCAGCCTGATTTCAAAACGAGCGATATCATCATCCATATATTCATGGATCGCTTCATCAAAAATCAATGCAGAGCGCTGGACATGATAGAGGTAGGATTTAACATCACCTTCCATTCTTGCTATTCTGCCAAAAATCTTAATCATTCCTCCTCCTTATCGTTCCGATTGGACGGTAACATAACGACGTGCTTTCCACTTTAATTCGACATGGGCAAATTTTTCTGAGATTATTCCTTATTCGAAATCATTCTGTATAGGTCAGATACCTGGGCTCTCAGCACCGCCGGCATAAATTTCTCTCAGTTTTGGTTTTTCGATTTTACCAGTAGGATTGCGGGGCACATCCCCAAAAATAATTCTCCGGGGTCTTTTATATCGGGGCAACGCTTGACAGAAATTATCGATATCGGTTTTAGTCAGCGCTTGTCCGGGCTTAACCTTGATCACGGCCGCTGCGACTTCCCCCAGCCTCAGGCTGTGCAGACCAATCACCGCAACATCCTGTATGGCGGGATGAGTCTGCAGAAAGTCTTCGATCTCCACAGGATAGATATTCTCGCCACCTGTGATAATGACATCTTTTTTCCGATCCACCAGCCAGAAAAATCCCTGCTCATCCTGACGGGCGATATCGCCCGTCAGCAACCAGTCTTCCACCAATACCTCCCGGGTTGCTTCCGGGTTGCCATAATACCCTTTCATCACACCCGGTCCTTTTACCGCCAGTTCACCCGGTTCTCCCAGCGGGACCGGATTCAAATCCTCATCGACAATGCGTACCTCCCAGTCGAATCCGGACACGCCAATAGCCCCCACTTTATGGATATTGTCCAGTCCCAAATGAACACATCCTGGTCCGGACGATTCTGTCAGTCCGTAGTTTGTATCATACTGGTGGTCGGGGAAATGCTTCAACCACTCCTTGATCAAGCTGGGAGGAACCGGTTGAGCTCCGATATGCATCAGACGCCATTGATCCAAAGAATAATCCTCGAGGTTCAGGTCGCCATTTTCGATCGCAAACAGGATATCCAGGGCCCAGGGTACCAGCAACCAGACCACTGTGACCTTTTCTTCCGAAATGGCTTCCATGATCCAGAGGGGATCAATCCCCTTTAAAATCACTGCTTTGGCTCCAACAATAAAATTCCCGAACCAGTGCATCTTTGCACCGGTGTGATAAAGTGGCGGCAGGCAGAGAAAATTGTCATCATGGGTCTGAAAATGGTGCCGGTTTTCAGCGTAACAGGCAAACTCCAAATTCCGGTGGGTTAACAATGTGGCCTTGGGTGTGCCGGTGGTACCTGAAGTATAGTAGAGCGCAGCATCGTCCAAAATTGAGAGTGTAATTTCCGGATTCCGGGCAGGCGTCCGCTTCATCAAATCGGAGCAGGATTCAGCAAAACCAGGTCTTTTATCATTGGAACCGATAAATATAAACGTCTCAACGCAAATATCCAAATCTGCCTTGACGACATCCAGACGCTCAATAAATTCATCACCAAAAATCATCGCTTTGGCGCCAGCCGTCAACACACACTTTTTTATCGTATTTGCTACAAAACGGAAATTCAAAGGTACAACCAGTGCCCCGGTACGCAGGATCCCAAAATAGATGGGTAACCATTCAATACAATTCGTCATTAATTGAACGACGCGGTCCCCTTTTTTGATCCCTTTTTGGATCAGTATCTGCGCAATCTGGTTGGCCTGGTCGTCAAATTCCTGCCACGTGATTTCAAACCGTCTGTTTTTAGCAGGTTCCCGCTCGATCAGAGCGACTTCAGATCTATAAATACGAGCGTTGCGTGAGAGTATTTCAGTTATTAGCATGAATTATCTGATCTTTGTTCGAAAAACAGGGTCTTGTTTTTCCCATCTCGCTGTTGGTCCGGACAGGCAGAAGCATCTCTTTTTCTATAGCAAGCGGGCATTGAATTTTGAAACTGGTTTCATTATAGGGTTGCTGATTCATTTCGTCATTATCTGAAACCCTTTTTGTCACTTGTTCAGCTGACTAACCGGGCAATCCTGTCACAGTTAAATACAGTTGCACATGCCGGGGGAAACAATGTCAAACTCGCATCAATACAATCCCTGTAGCTCCGTGAAAACGTCCTGTTTTCACGGGTTTGAAATCCTTCCCCCTGTCACGTGTAACTTCAAAGAAGGGATTCCGCTATTCAACAGCCCTTGCCGTTTCGTGAAGAAACAAGCATGCAAAAAAACTGGCAACCTATTTGCGAACGGTATCCATCTGAAAAGACAAATTGAGTGGAGCGGGGCCGGGATATGGAAAGTATCGACCGAATTAATTCCCAGCGGGACCGGTTCAGGTTCGGTCGCGTCCGTATTTACATCCAGCGCTTGCGCCGTTTATAGGATTTGACCTCCTTAAACGATTTTCTGCCACCGCCCTGGGTGATTCCCATATAGAACTCCTTGACATCAGGGTTTTCCTGAAGATCATTGGAAGGACCTTCGAGAACGATTTTCCCGGATTCCATAATGTAGGCATAGTTCGAGATCGCCAGCGCAACCTTGGCATTCTGTTCTACCACCAGTATCGTGGTCCCCAGATCGATGTTGATCTTCTCAATATTGAAAAATATTTCCTTGACCAGCAGGGGAGCCAGTCCCAATGAGGGTTCATCCAACATCAGCATTTTTGGAGCGGACATCAGGGCACGGGCTATCGCGATCATTTGCTGCTCTCCGCCTGAACAATATCCGGCCATGCGATTTTTGACCTTCAGTAAGCGGGGGAAATGGTTGTACATCCGGTCATGATCCAGCTTTATTTTTTGCATGCCATCTTTGCGGGTAATCGAACCGACACGGATATTCTCGTCCACTGTGAGGTGTTTAAAAATACGACGGCCTTCAGGAACCATGGCAGCCCCTTTCCTGACAACATAGGTTCCCAGTCGATTGGTGATATCCTCATCTCGAAACTTGATAAAGCCATCTTTGATATAGCCGTTTTCAGGCTTCAGTAATCCACTGATCGCCCTCAAGGTTGTGGTTTTTCCGGCACCGTTTGTCCCCAGCAAGGCGATTATTTTCCCTTCAGGGACATTCAGGCTGACACCCCTTAAAACTTGAATAATATCATTATAGACAACTTCGATATTGTTTACTTCCAAAAGGTCTTTTTTAACATCCACAATGAATCCCGGGCGAATTAATTATTTGGATAGCCAATCTCTCACATGGAACAACCCCCTGTGACCCCGCACCCTTTGATACGATTTCACCTTCAAAGGAGTTGCGCTGACAAGGGAAACAATCTGTCTCATCTCTCCTCTCCGGATTCGGATCGACATCCGGTGAGGAGAGATGTGTATTTCTATTTTATTTTCTTATAAAATTCAGAAAGAAAGGGGTTTCCTACAGTATGGAAAACACCATTCTTAACTTTATAGAGTTGCAGGGTATCAACACCGGCGTGATCATCTTTCGAAAACGTTACCGGGCCCACAGTTGTTACAGGATAGTAAGCATTAAAACCGTTCATTTGAAGCAATTCCTCATACAAGGACTGCTTGGAGACCTTCATCCCTTTTGCTTTCACACGTCTGATGGTTTCAATGGCAACCTGGGTAACCATGATGCCGTTTGAATAGTTATGAGAATTCGCTGTTTTTGAATCCCGGTTATACTTTTTGGCCAGCGCCAGCTGCGCATCGGTTCCAACACTCTGGACAGATGTCAGGGTGTAGGCTGTTGTCCAGTAAAAATTCTCTGCAGAACTGCCAGCTAACGCAATCAGGTCGTTTCCACCGGTGTAGTGAGCGCCCATAAAGGTCAGTTTTCCCTTTTCCCCAAATGTCGTGGCAATTTTTCCAAGTCGTGCGGCATCCTTTAGTAATGTAGCCACCGGTGACTGGATGGTTTGACAGATGACATACTCGATGTCCTTGCTTAACAGACGCTTTATCATGGCTGTATTGTCCAAATCTTTGCCATGTTCTACCACTTCCACCAAATCGGCTTTTAACCCGGCGTCAAGTGCTTTCTTGACATCTTCCAGCGGTCCCCGTCCGAATGCTGAAGGGTGAAGAAAAAGGGCGATTTTGGGCGTTCCCATTTTATGATTGCGAACGACATATTCCACCAGACCCAGGGCTTGCTCTGAATAAGAAGCCGTTGGCAGGAAAATATAGTTTGAATTATCCAGGTTTCCGGCATGGAAGGATGCCGGCAGGACGGGAATTTTTTCCTCTTCAAAGTCCTTCTTCAGACCCATGGTACTTCCCGTTGAATAATTCAAGTAAATGACCATACCCTGGTCCATAAAATCTTCAAAATTTCGTTTGGTGGTGGCCGTCTGATATGCATCATCCCGGACAATACATTGTACCTGGTCCTTACCAAGCAATTGCATATCGTTAGAAAAATTGCAGTAGTCCTCAATCCCTTTAGAATAGGGGTTTCCCGCATCGGATGTCGGCCCGGTGATAGCCAGAGATGATCCAATCACGTAGGTTTCAGCCAATGCCGTTTGTGCGACCATAAAAATCAGAAAAATAGCGGTTGAAAAAACACTGAACAGTCCTATTTTCATGCGTTTCATTGATATCCCCTCTATGTTTGGTTAGGATTAAACACTTGGACAAAATTATTTGCCCTCAGTTATTTGAATCTCCCTTTGAATGCGATTTTGATCTGCTTACTTTGAGCCATCTTGGCTTATTGATTGCTCTTTTCAGCCCACCAGTTACCAAATCCGTCAAATGAGATCTAATTTTGAACGCTGCGTATCTCGGCTGTTGTTTTATCTCTCCTTATAAAAAAGGTTCATGAAATTCAAAACCTGTCCCGGTGCAGATCAGTAGCGAAACGGCCATAACTTGACATAGGAACGGAAAATCCTCCACCAGTTAGCTATTCCACGCGGTTCGAACATGAGAAAAAGGACAATTACCAAGCCAAATGTTAGTGGTCTAAGCGCCGTAGCCAGGTTCATGTTGGAAGGAAAATAGTGACCTGCTTTTTCAGCCAGGGTTTCAACCTGTAATTCCAGAGCCTGAATCGCAACCGGTCCCCAGAAAGAACCGTTCAACGTACCCATTCCACCCACAATAGCCATCGCCAAGTAGACAATGGAGTGGTGAAGGGTGAATGACTCAAAACCAACGCCGCGATACAGATACGCATGCAAAGCGCCTGCAATGCCAGCTAAAAACCCTGCCAGGGCAAATGCATATACTTTGGTCAGCCCCGGGTGCATACCCATGGCATCAGCCGCCCGATCATTATCCCGCACAGCCACCAGACATCGCCCAAAACGTGTTCGCAAGAGATTGCGGACACCAAATCCCAGTAAAACGATCACAGCCAGGATGATATAGTACCAGAATACATAGTGCTGATCACGGACTATCTTTCCTGTAAACCAGTAAACACGCCCTACTGAAATAGTCTGTCCCTGATTAAAAAATGTGGAAAAATTAATCACCCACTCAAAAATCTTCTGAAACGAGAGGGTGGCCATTAACAGATACAGATGTCTCAACCTCAATGCCGGTAAACCAACAAAGGCCCCGAAGATTGCCCCAACCAGACCCGCAACCAATATTACCAAAGGCCAGGCATGGGTAATCAACAGATGATTAGCACCAATCACCCTGATCATAGAGGCCACTGTATAGGCTCCGACTCCGACGAACGCGGCATGCCCAATGGAAATCAACCCGGCAAAACCGGTAAGCAGGTTCAACCCCAGAACCGCAACAATGGCAATCAGAATCGTGTCGATCACCAGCATATTGCGGCTGCTCAATTCAATCAGAATCGGCCAGATAAAAAGACCCAGGATAAAAACAAAAAATATCATTCGATCCAGATGTGTCGAAAATATTCTCTGCTCCTGTCGATAGGATGTGAAATAATTTCCGGTAGTTAACCAACGATTTGCAGACATAGTTTATACTCGCTCTATTTCATGAATTCCAAACAGACCGTGGGGTTTGAATAGTAAAAGCACTAACAGCAATATGTAGGGCATCAGTTCCCCTGTGCCATTCAATCCCCAGTTACCATCCAGATAGCCGGAGGCAAATTGCTGGATAAGTCCCATCAGGATTCCCGCAACCACAGCACCTAAAATGGAATCCAACCCCCCTAAAATGACAACTGGAAAAACAATGATTCCAAAAGAGTGAAGTGTATCAAAATTTAGACCGGTGATATTCCCAATTATCCCTCCAGCAGCAGCAGCAGTCAGCCCTGCCGTTGCCCAGGCCAGACCGAAAACCCGGGGGACTGAAACCCCGATGGACATGGCAGCCAGTTGATCATCTGAGACTGCCCGCATGGATATGCCTACCGTTGATTTTTTGAAAAACCAGGAGAACCCGGCTATTAAGAGAATGGTAATGATAACCCCGACCAGCTGCGTCCAGGAGATCGAGACCCCACCCAGCGATATGGGTGTCGCCGGAAAAAACCTGGGAAAAGAGTAGTTTTCAGATCCAAACGGCGTTAAATAAATGATACCGTCAATGATTGACATGAGACCTATGGTCACCATGATCACCGAAATGATCGGTTCTCCGATCAAACGCCTCAGAAAAATCCGCTCAACACTCATCGCCAGGAAAAAGGTGATCACCATACTCATAAAAAAGGAGATATAGATGGGAATACCCGCCCAGACGGTAAGTGAATAGGTGATAAAGCACCCTGATGCGATTATTTGCCCATGGGCAACGTTGAGAACCCGACTGGATTTATAGATCAGCACAAATCCGAGTCCAGACAAGGCGTAAATGGAACCAACGACAATGCCACTAACGACAAGCTGAAAAAAATAACTCATACCCCCTCATTCATGGTATAAAAATGTATTTTGGTTTTAACAGTGCTTGATTGACCGTCTTGATATTGAAAGGAAGCCTCCACCTCTTTTTCCTGAACTGATTCTTCATAAAGACCCTCAATCAGGTCCTGATATTTTTTCTGCACGAAGTCCCTTCTGATCTTGCCGGTTTTGGTCAATTCTCCATCGTCCATATCGAGTAGTTTATACAGCACCACAAATCGCTTGATCCTGTGGTGCTTTTTTTCGGCATTCCGGTTAAAATTTTCTACTTGTTGAACCATCAATTTCCCGACTTCTTCTTTCTGCGAGAGATCCATAAAGGTCGAAAAAGAGATCCCCCGATCTTCAGCCCATTTTCCTACAACGATCGGATCGACGTTGATCATGGCCGAAACGAACGCCTTTTTGTTTCCCAGAATGACTGCCTCTTTGATGTAGGGGCTGAATTTGAGTTTATTTTCCAGAAACATGGGGCTGAACATGTCCCCGTCTTTATTGTGCATCACATCAGACAAGCGATCGATTACCACCAGATGACCGTCCTTATCGATGAAACCGGCATCTCCAGAGTGGAGCCAGCCACCCTCGAGCAGTTCGGCAGTCTTCTCAGGCAGATTATAATATCCCTGACTAACCGACGGCGAGCGGGAAAGAATTTCGCCTGTATCAGAGATCCTGCATTCGGTTTCGGGCAGTGGAAACCCCACTGTATCAGCCCGAATATCACCATCCCGGTGCATATATGCGATCCCGACAATTTCCGTCTGCCCATAAATCTGTTTCAGGTTCACCCCGATCGCCTGATAAAACGTGAATAACTCCGGCCCCAGCGCAGCACCGCCCGTATATGCCCGTCGGAGTCGCAACAGACCCAACTGGTTTATCAACGGTCTGAATATCATCTGAGTACCCAGCCAGGTCAGTAACCCCAAAACCGGTGGCATTTTCTTGCCTGACATACGATATACAGCTGCTTTTTCCCCGACCGCCATAAAAAAACCATAAATCTTGCGATTCAGCCAGTACGATTCGTCAATTTTCAGCCAGATCTGTGAACGGATGGTCTCATATATCCGTGGGGCTCCAAACATGAAATGGGGACCGATCTCTTTCAGATCGTCCATGCTCGTCTCAACCGATTCTGGGAAATTGATGGTAATGCCCGTAGCCATCGCTACGCCGAATGAGTTCATCTGCTCTCCAATCCAGGCAAATGGCAGGAAGGAGATATACTCATCTGTATTTTCCAGTCTATCGGTCTTGCTGATCTGGACCCCCATATTGATGTAGTTACGGTGCGTCAGCATGGTTGCCTTCGACAATCCCGTAGTCCCCGAGGTTAAACAGAAAAAACAGACTTCATCGGGCCGACCCTTGGTAACCATTGCTTCGAAGTGTCCCGGATTGCTCTGGTGCGCTTCTTCACCGATTCTATAGAGTTCCTTGATCTCCATAAACCAGTCATCGGACTTGTATGCCCGCATACCCCTGGGATCCTCATAAATCACTTTTTTTATCTTGGGGAGTTTATCTTTGACTTCAACAATTTTATCAACCTGCTCCTGGTCATCACAAAAGACCATTTCAATATCCATATAATCCAGCAGCTGGCTTATTTCATCCGGCAGTGTGGTTTGATAAACACCGGCCGCAATCGCTCCCAGGGACTGTGCTCCGATAGCCATAAACAGCATCTCTGGAATATTATCGCCAATCAGAGCGATCTTACCCCCCTTTTTTAAACCCAGTTTTTCCAAACCAAGGGCAATCTTTCGGACACAATTATAGTACTCACTCCAGGTATAGTTGTTCCAGAAGCCAAAATCTTTTTCCCTGATAGCGACTTTTTCACCAGTCTGCTGCACACGCCAGCGAAGTAATTGAGGAATGGTAAATTGCAGCAAATGATCATGATTTTCCATCCTTTTTAATCCTCTCCAATATAGGCTTCAATCACTTTGGGGTTCTGCGCAATCTCTGCGGGAATTCCCGACCCTATCAACTCCCCGAAATCAAGGACATAGATCTGGTCTGAGATGTCCATGACCACGCCCAGATCGTGTTCGATCAATACAATGGTAACATCACGATCCTGTCGGATATCCACAATAAAGCGCACCATATCCTCTTTTTCTTCAATGTTCATCCCTGCCATGGGCTCATCCAGCAACAGCAGTTTGGGTGCAAGGGTCAAAGCCCTGGCGACCTCAACACGTTTTTGTATCCCGTATGCCAGGTTGCCAACAATCTTATGCCTGAAAGGCTCCAATTCCATGAAATCAATTATTTCCTCCACATAGGCCCGATTTTCAGCTTCGATACGGGATGCTTTTCCAAAGTAGAAGACCGCCTGCAGGAAGTTGTACTTCAGATTCTGATGCCGGGCCAACAGAAGATTATCCAAAACAGACAGACCGCTGAAAAGCTCCAGATTCTGGAAGGCCCTGGCAATGCCCAGATTGGACACCTGGTGGGGAGAAAAATGTGCGATAGACAGTTTGTGTTCACCAAACTGTATATCCCCGGAAGTCGGATGGTAAAAACCGGAAATACAATTCAGCATGCTGGTTTTCCCGGCACCATTCGGCCCGATAACCGATGTGATCAGACCGGCTTTAATCTCCATATTGACACCAAACAGTGCATTGAGACCACCAAAGGAGAGTGTTACATTGGATATGGTTAAAAGGGGCATGGTGTCATCTCTGGTTTTGCAGATTCAAATATCGTTCGATACGGGTTCATAGCATTTTTCAGTGCAGCGTTCTGTTTAACATTTTCTTCTGCGGAATTGATAGGACTAAAACAAACTTGGAGACTCTCGCAGAATCAGGTGATAAAGGAGTGTCCGTGACGGAATCAAGGGGGACAAAACTGACATAGCCCCCTATTCCGGGTATTAGTTATCATATACTTGTTTTTTGTCAACCAAATTTTAAAATTTTTTAATCTGCAGGTCGAGTATTTGCAGAACGATCATTCGCTAAACCCTACCCTATTCACTGCCATGATTCACTATCACAACATTCCTTGAATCTCGGAAAGACAAGGACAGCAGGCTTTTACACCCAACCCATCGGCTGTTAAAAAAAATGATACATCATCCACCGTATTGCTATTTTGCCATGTAAACGAACGGCATCAGCACCGGAAAATCGGTAAAATGCCATTTCACTTGATAAAATGTTCTTACTGGTCTATAGAAAAACAAAAGTTCCGGCGCTCTACCTGGAATTGATATCAGACTGCGATGGCTGGTACCGATTCCTGTCACATGCTATATTGTGAAGAACCGACGGAACAAGAGATTAGAACGTATTCAATCCATCAGAGCAGCTTTCATCGTTCTGCTGGAATCGCCCAGAATTATAACAAACAGGAGAATAAATGGCTGGCAAGAAGTCTGGTCAGACGGATTCCGTTGGAAAAAAAATCAAAAAAACAAGACTCTCCAAGAATATTTCGCTTGAAAATATAGCTAATGATACTGGGTTTAGCACCGAATATTTGAAAGAGATCGAGTCCGGAAGCAAAATACCTTCTGTTGGTTCACTGCTTCAGATTTCAAGAGTTCTGGGAATTGATTCTGGTTTTCTCCTGGAAGACGAAGCGACCAATCTCAAGAAACGGATCCGGGCTTACACTAAACGGACGGACAACTATGCATATGAAACCCTGACCCCGGGATCTGAAAATAAGCATCTGAAAGCTTTTCGGGTTACTATTGACCCCATGAAGGAGCATCAGGGAGTCGGTTATTGTCATGAAGGAGAGGAGTTCGTCTATGTGCTCTCAGGAGAGATCGAATTGATGGTCGGAGACCATCAAAACACACTTAAAAAGGATGAGTCACTCCAATTCAATTCGGGGATAAAACATCAATTAAAAAATATTGGCAAAAAAGCCGCCCATCTTCTGGTGGTCATTTATGGTCCCTGAGGAAGATGAACACCCTGTCTGAAAATCCCGATCAGCCGGAACGCGTTGAACCCGAAAAAGCAAATGAAAGGAGACTTTTGTGTTCTACCAACTAACTAACGAGCAGATTATGATTCAGGCCATGGTCAGGGAATTTGCCAGAAAGGAGATAGCCCCCTCGGCCATGGAACGAGATGAGTCAAAAGCATTTCCCATGGAAAGTTTTAAAAAAATGGGAGAACTGGGACTGATGGGGATGATGATTCCGCCCGAATACAATGGGGAGGGAGCAAACACCGTCAGCTATGTTCTGGCCTTATCCGAAATTGCGTATGCCTGTGCTTCAACGGCCGTTGTTATGTCTGTTCACAATTCCATCGTCTGTGAAAGCATATACAAGTATGGCAGCCCGGAACAGAAAGAGAAATACCTGATTCCCCTGACAGCGGTTGAATCAATCGGCGCCTTCGCTCTCACAGAACCCCATGCCGGTTCGGATCCGGTTGCTCAAACAACGACTGCTGTTCGGGACGGGGATACATATCTCCTGAATGGCAATAAATGTTTTATCACATCAGGTTCCAATGCCGGCATTGTGATTGTCACGGCAAAAACAGATGAGACATCCCGACACAGAGGAATTAGTACATTTATCATCAGCAAGGATAATCCGGGTTTGAAAGTTGGCCATATTGAAAATAAAATGGGACTGAGGGCTTCTGACACAACGGATCTGGTCCTGGAAAACTGCAGGGTTCCTGTCGGAGACCGCCTTGGTCAGGAAGGGGAAGGCTTCAAAATCGCCATGACGGGTCTAGATTGCGGACGAATCGGTATCGCTGCGCAGTCTATCGGCGTTGCTCAGGCAGCCCTGGACACCGCCGTCCAGTATGCCAAAAAAAGAGAGCAGTTTGGCCAAAAGATCTCAAAATTTCAGGGTTTGCGATGGATCATTGCTGACATGGCCACCGAAATCGAAGCGGCAAAACAGCTGACCTTTTCTGCGGCCGCCATGAAAGACCGGGGCGAAAACTTCACTGTCCCCGCATCCATGGCCAAACTTTATGCTTCCGAGATGGTGAACCGGATCACTGGCAAAGCCCTTCAGATACATGGGGGATATGGATTCATCAAAGACTACACCATCGAACGTCTTTACCGGGATGCCCGTGTATTTACGATTTATGAAGGGACCTCGGAGATCCAAAGGATTGTTATTTCAAACAGTGTTTTGAATGATAAAAGGCTGATATAAGTTATTTATACATATTTTATTCACCCCAAAAGCCTCGTTAATCAATTCTTAAAAGGACCTGCCATGTTGGTAAAAAACTGGATGAATAAAGACTTCGTCACGATCAAGAGCGACAACTCCATGCAGGAGGCCATCCGATTACTCAAGGAGTACCATGTTGAATTACTGCCGGTTGTGGATAATAAAAAACTTGTCGGTGTGATTACCGATCGTGACCTGAAAGAGGCTTCCGCCTCTGACGCAACCAGCCTGGACGCCCACGAAGTTTTATACCTGATATCAAAAATCAAGGTGAAAGAGATCATGTCCAAGAATCCAATAACGGTGCATTCGGAATTCACAATCGAAGAAACAGCACAGTTGCTGATTGACAAGAATATCTCCGGTGCCCCTGTTGTTGACGATGATGGTAAAGTTATCGGCATTATCAGCAAAACAGAATTGTTCAAAGTCATTATCAGCCTCACCGGTGTTGAAGCCAAACGAGGAATACAGTTTGCGTTCAGGGTTGATGATCGCCCGGGATCCATCAAGGAGGTGGCAGATATCATCCGCAAGCATGGCGGTCGGATGGAGAGTATTCTCAGCACACACAAAGATGTGCCGGAAGGATTTCGAAAAGTATTCATCCGCATGTACGATATCGACCGGGACAAAATCAAGCAGTTGACCGATGAACTGCGCAAAGCCTCCACCCTGCTCTATATTGTCGACCATGTGGAAAATAGAAGGGAGATCTTTCCCTTTTAAAACCTGGCTTCAGCTGCACCCAGTCCAAACTGTTTTGTCCCTTTACGCCGATTTTCCGTACAATTTTTATCGACAGAACCGGATCATCAGACTAAACTTCAACTAAAAAAGTGTTTTTTGGTTACCGACGAGATGTCAATTCCTGCTGATTAGGAGTCGGTGCATTCTCATATTTAATAGTGCCAGCAAAGATCAAGAAACGATCACCTGGCATGGGGGAGCCTCGCTGACCATACTGGCCTTACAGATGCGCCCTGTTGCCAGTCAATTAAACTCTGTTCTTAATCCGGTTGCCATTTTTCAGAGCCGTCGGCCTTGCAAAGGCTCATCAGATATGAAAAAAAGTCCCAGGAAAAGAGAAAAGGCAACAACGGTCAGGAACAGAGCATACCTGAATAGTTAACCAAACATTATCGTGTGGACGGCCATCAGGATCAGTTGTTCTGAGCGGTACCCGAATAACTGATAAACCTTCCATCACAAGTGGCTAAATGAAAAACAATCCAGTTTCCAAACGGAATAATCATTACTAAAGATGACGAAAAAACTCAATAAACCGGAGTTTTATGCTCGGTTCATGGAAAAGGATTTTTTCCCCAACGCCAATAAAATCATAAAATATCACGAATCTCATAACTATTGGGTATTCAAGACCGGGGAGAAGATCTACAAAGTAAAAAAACGGGGGGCCATAAAAAGCAGCGCATCCCTGGAAGAGATCTTCTGCCGGGAAATGGTGCGCCGCTTGCGGCACTATTCCCCTACGCTGCAACCTGAAATTGCCACGATCAAAAAAGATCAGCAGGGCTTTCAGCTGGATCGAGATAACCGAATATCATCACCGGTACTGTATCATGTGATCATCATGAATCAGCTTTCTGATCGATACTTTCTCAGCAACTTTATTGACAAAGGCAAACTGACGTCGAAAGTGATGGATCGTGTCAGCCGTTTTTTGGTTGAACTTCACGAAAAAGCTGAATCGGCACCATCCAAGGATGAGGGAACCGCAAAACTGATCCTGCAGAAACTGAATGACCTGATATATCAGTCGAAAAAATATATGGGTCTTACGATTTCGCAACCCATGATCGACATGACACTGCATCCACTGGAGAAGTATATTGCCGATAATCGGAAACTGCTGCTGCGAAGAAATAAAAGAGGGTTGATCAAAGAGGTCCATGGCTGTTTTATCCCGAGAAAAATATATGTAAGTCCGGAAACTGTTCTGGCATTGACAAAAACAACCGATCCTCTCAAGAACCGATACGCCGACGTTGTCGCAGATATTGCTGATTTGACTGTGGAGTTGGTCCAAAGGGGAGAAAGCGAGATGGCTTCCTCCTTCGTCGAATCCTACTGCAAAAACACTGAGGATCGTGAGATTAAGATGGTACTGCCAATCTATCAGGCATTGAATTGTCTTTCACAGGGGTTGGATCACAGCATTGCCTGCAAGCAGCATGATGCAAAGACCGCAGAGGCAATCAAGCAAAAGGCCACAGCTTATTTTGAACAGGCTATTGAAGTTGTCCATCAATTGTGATTAAATCGTGCGAGAACTACTGTTTGGGCATTCCTTAACCCATCCTTTCCGGGAAACAGACGGTTGATAACATCAGCCCGATTGCGTTTCCCTGGAACCGCGGTTCCTCTCATAATGAGAAATCGTTTTACAACTAAACCCAAAAAACCGATATACTCCCTGAAACGAGCAGGATAAGAATTCAGTTGACGGGTCGCGAAAAGACAGAAGCTTTCGTGTTATTTACAGACACAGCGATCGGCTATCGATTCTGTTAAAGGGTGATCCTGTTTTTGCTCCTGGAGGTTGGTCAAAATCAGTCTAAAGAGATTTATGAAATTCCGCCTGTTATTGATCCTCATTTTTGTCATCACCTGTCAAAACGCGCTGGCTGAGCGCTTTATTCCCGAATCGGATATACTCAAACGTGTCCTGGCCATTGTCAATCAGCTCTATGTCGACGCTAACAGGATTGTTCCCCCAAAGATGCTGGAAGGAGCACTGGATTATCTGTCGACGAGTATCGCCCCGGTGATGACAACCTATCGTGAGGATGGATCGTCCATCGAAGTCAAAATCAGCGTCGATCAGTTTACACACACGTTCCGATATCAGAAGCCTCATGACATCAACGAGCTTAACGAGATTCTTCAGCAGCTGATCCGCTTTGTGAAACAGCATCTGGACGAGAACGAAAAACCGGAAAACGTCGACTATGCTGTTATCAACGGTTTTTTAAGACAGTTGGATCCCCACTCCTCTTTTTTAATTCCAGAGATATACTCCGATTTCAGTGCCAGCACAGCGGGAAATTTTGGCGGGGTCGGCATGATGATCGGTCTGAGGGATGGCACCCTGACCATCATCGCACCCATCGATGATACGCCAGCTTCACGCACGGGTTTGAAGGCAAAAGACCAGATTGTTCAGATCAATGAAGAATCGACCATCAATATGTCATTGACTGATGCGGTTAAAAAGCTGAGGGGAGAAAAAGGGACAAAGGTCGACATTTTCATCATGAGAAAAGGCTTCACGTCACCTAAAAAATTCACTATCATCCGTGACATTATTAAAATCACAAGCGTTGAATCTTATTCATTCAAGGAAAACAACCATCGGATCGGCTATCTGAAAATCAATACTTTCCAGCAGAATACCATGGATGAGATTGATTCCCATCTGGATGACCTGGACTATGATCTGAATGATTTTTACGGTCTGATACTCGATCTCAGAAACAACCCGGGAGGTCTGCTTGATCAGGCCATTAAAGTCAGTGACCGGTTTCTCAATGATGGGGTGATTGTATCAACCGCCGGATTGACACCCGGATCAATTAAAAGCTATAAAGCCCACTGGTTCAGAAGTATTGTAGACATGCCCATCATTGTAATTGTGAACAACGGTTCTGCATCCGCTTCCGAAATCGTTGCTGCAGCCTTAAAAAAGAACAACCGGGCTGTGGTCACAGGTATTCAGACCTTCGGGAAAGGTTCCGTGCAGCAGGTTATCCCTTTTAAAGAAGGTTCAGCCCTGCGTTTAACCACATCAAAATATCTGACACCAGGGAATATTTCCATTCAATCGGTCGGCGTCACACCCCATATTGCGGTCACACCCTATTATATCTCCACTGAATTCCTGCATGTGACATCACCCAAGCTGGACCAGGGTGAAAACAGCCTGGATCAGAATTTTGCGGAATGGGGAGACAAAGCTGATCCCCCTAAAAAAACCGTTTTTTATCTTTATGAAGACAAAGACGAGAATAAGTCGGAAGAGGACTCGGACCTGAAAGCAGAGAAGTTTCAGCGGCTCAAAGATGATTTCCTGGTCCAGACAGCGATCAAGATCCTTGATGAGAACAATAAAAAGAACTTTGACCATCTTCTGGCCAGCGCACTCGCATTTATGACAAAGGAGCAGCAGATTCAGGAACAAAAACTGATCGAAAAATTCGCCGCCTTTTCGATCTCCATTGACTGGAAATCATATGATGTTCCCGGACAGGGAACCATCGCCAGCAAAGTCTGGCTTGAAAGCAAAGTAAATTCCAAAACAGAAGAGGTCTGGCGGAAACATGAAGGATCCATCCCGGCAAACAGTGACATCCGATTATATCTGACTGCAGAAAATACTGGCAGCATTCCTGTGGCCAAACTGATGGCAATCACAGAATCCCAGAACGAGGTGTTTAATGACAGGCAGTTCGCCTTTGGGAGACTGAATCCGGGAGAATCAAAAAAATGGTTTATCCCCATTAAGATTGCTGAATCGTCAATCTCTAGAAATAACCTGATCTCACTCGAATTTACCGATCAGCAGAAACGAAAGATCCATCAAGATGCCATCGACCTGGTTATTCAGGAAAAGGATCGACCGCTCTTTCAATATAGTGTCACTCCGTATGAAGATGGACGTTTTCAATCTACAGGAAATGGTAACCATATTCTTGAAAATGGGGAAACAATCGTTGTAAAAATAGATGTGACCAACAGGGGCAAAGGAGAATCAGGTCCTTTGACGATTCTTCTGAGAAACGGAGAAGGAAAAAATATCTTTTTAAAGAAGGGTCTGCAGAATATCGATTCCCTGAAGCCGGAGAAAACTCAAACTGCCGATTTTCAATTTGATTTAAAAGGGATACCCCAGGACATGGATCTAGATTTTTCTCTGGATATTCTGGATGGGACGTTTCCCATGACCTCCGTGAATCAAAAAATCAAACTCCCGCTGGGTCGAATCGTGGGGACAACCTCGAACACCCCCCCGGCCATTCAATTGGAATCGGAAACCCTGTTGAGTACCAACAGTAAATTTGATCTGACCGGTAGAATTCATGATCCGGAGGGCGTGAAGGATATGTACGTTTTCCTGAATAGGAAAAAGATCTACTATAAGAATTTTATCAAGCAGGAAAATCGAAAAACGGTTGACTTCACTTTGAAGCTGGACCTCGAGGATAACAACAATGACATCGATATTGTGTCCAGAGATGATGATGATGTAACGGCCCGAAAAAAGCTCTATTTACGCTATACCACATCTAAGTAGTTGCAATTAATCTGAACACTTGATAAATAAGAGCCAAAAATACAAATTTAAAATCGTTGTTTAATCAACAGCGCTTTAAAATCAACCATTCGCGGCTAAAGCCCTAGTATTTTTGTTTTTACTAATTAGAACAAATATTTAACATGATCCCGCAGAACGATTGTCTTTTTGAAGCTTTTTGAAAAATTTCAGTAAGTTACATTCATTTTGGAGCGCCGGTGTTAAACTGAATCGTTTATTATTACAGGCAAAAAAAAAGTTGTAAAGAAATAGAACTAATTTCTCATTAATATCTGAGGCTTAAAAATACTGCCAAACAACATCTATATCAATATGGGAGTAAAGAATGGCTCGTGAAACGATCGTAAAAAGTCCAAATTTCGTTCATCCGGAAAAACCAAGCGCCGTTGGATCTCGCAACAGTCTGCATCGGCAGAATCGCGATGAATATGAAGAAGCCAAAGGGATTATAGATGAGGAAGTTGACAAAATCCTGAATCACATCCATGCCAAGTTACCCCCGGAAGTTCTGGAAAAGCTGGATGTAATGGGTTCTGTCAAATCGAAACTTCACAACTATTTCAATCAGGATTTCCAGAATATGCTCAATCGTTACCTTGTAACGATGGAAGATGAGATGAACAAGAAGGTTCGGGATCTGATTGATAAAGAGGAAAAGCGAACCCTGAACAAGTATACGCCCAGGGAGATAACCGAAATACTTGAAAGGGTCGGCAACTCAGAAACATTTACGACCGAGGATATTGAAAAATCCATCGTAAATATGTATGGCCACCTTCAGGGTCACATTGAACGTGGGGTTTCTGACTTGGAAACCAATACAAACGCGCTGCTACGGGAAAAAACAGATGTCGGTGTTTTTATCCGGGGGGAGAATTCTTACGCCATTGAGAAATGCACGTTCAAAGACAACAGTCGGCGTCCAAAAACGGTGATGGATCTGAAACTCTCCATCAGCATCCTCGATTCAGAGTTAATCAGTCGCATTTACCATTACCAGGTGCCTGTGACTTCCATTATTAAAGATATCGTTGCCAAAAATATTCATGAGCTGATTGACAAGGAAATCGAAGAAATCAATCTGCAGTTGATGGATGAGGGCAAAGAGGAGATGAGTGATTCTGAAAGGATCTTTGAGAAACTGCGAATCATGGACAAATATATCTCCGACGACAATTCGGATGAATCAAAAAAATATCAGTTTGTCGCCAAGAAATTCATGGATGCTGTCGATGGCATCCAGGCTGAAATCGAATCCAAAGACTTCGATGCGCTCAACATCCGTGAGAACATTAAAAAAATAATTGACAACGAGAACATCCGTAACCGCGGATTTAACACGGCGGTCAACTCGATTACATCGATTCTGGACAACAGTAAAATGGGATATCAGTTTATCGAGAACTATAAAAACGCCAGGGAGTGCGTCATCCGAGAGTACGAAGAGGAAGATGTCACCAAGCTGCCTGATGAACGATATAACCTGAGGCTTGTCTATTATGATCAGAAACAGTTGAAATCCCTTCGCAATGCCTATTCAAAGCAGATTGACGAGATGGAAAGGGAGGTCATGCATCTGTGGAAGGTGTGTCATGGTGTATACACCAATGACCGGGATGAAAAAGAGTATGATGACTGGGAAACCCTGGCCGATCGAATGTTGAGCCCCAAAAAGAAGAAAGGCTTATTCCGGTCAAAAGGCGGCGACGATCTGGAAATTGAAGAGAAAAAACCCCTCTGGAATGAGATCAGTTTCATCCAACCAAAGGATACCATCGTCAGCAAATCTAATCCGACTGCAGAAGCCAGATTGGATGAGATAGGTGCCCGCTTTCCTTTGATGAAACAGAAATTGGAAAAAGTCTATCGAGATCAGATCGATGAAACACGGCAGATTCTTGAAAACCGACTCGATTTCCTGCAGGAGCAGTTTGAAGAGTTCACGAATCAGATCAACCCATACCATGTGCAACCGGGTCTCCTTTTGGATATTGATATCATCAGCATCAAGAAGAAAAAGACAACCATGATGAACATGGCCAACGTTATCAATGAATTTCTTTATTCAGTATCCATGGGATTTTCAGATGCCTTGTCCGGCAGTCAATCAATGGCAAAAGGAAATGAGTCCCATGAAAGCGAGTATGCCAGTCTTCACGAATAGCGATCAAGCAGGCTCTATCGTCTCACGTTGTGCCCGGTCAGCCGGATCGACGTGAGACGATAGAGAGAAGAACTGCGCCAGTTTAAAAATCCCCTTTGGAATTGGCTGAGGAATAATCAGGTGAATCGTAAAACATAACATCGCAAGCGTTACGGTTGATGAATCGTCCAAAACAGGACAGTCAATTCAGAACAGTCCATGCAGTTACACAACATCCTGATTATAAATAATACCATCATTTCTCCCGCCGCAGATACAGCCAATAACATCTCGGAATTCGAACCGGACGGTGTCGGCATCATTTCTTTGCTCAGCCAATACCTGACAAGCCGTGAAATACCGCGGGGAACCAACATCAACCTCGTTATCGACCAGCAGCATATCCAGTATCAGTATTTCTGTTTTCCGCGCATATCAACACGGAAGATTCATCAGATTCTGCAATATGAATTGGAAGACACCCTTCTGAAAGGATCGGAAAACTACATCTATAGCTATTCCACCCGATCCAGTAAAGATGCCGATATAACAGAGACAGGTGTTTATCTCATAGAAAAAATCCTCCTGGAAGAATTGGTTTCGCTGTTCAAAGGATTCAATCTGGAATTGCGTTGGATTTCATCGCTGGAGAACTTGATGGATCTTGCAATTCAGGAAAACGCAGATCCTGGAAACACCATACAGATTGTTCTATCCGAAATAGAGAAATCAGCCCGTTTCCTTATCTATCGAAACGGATTTCTTGTCGGTGTGTCGATCATCTCTGATAAGCGAATTGAAACGGTTACCTCTCAAGGCTTTCTAAATCAAATTAATCAGAAGATAAATGCGATTCGGTTGAATGAATCGGACATCAGCGATATTTTGGTCAGCGGCGATCGAAGTGACCAGGTATCCATGGATGATCAACTGGAACTGATCATCAACAAGGCGTCCCCTGCAGAAATATCGCAGTGGGACCATGATCAGAATGATATTAAAACAATACCCGGTCTGGAGCACCCGAGACGCGTCAATCTAATAAAGTCCAACATACTTATTATTCAGGAACTTAAAAAATACTCCCGATCCCTGATAGTCACAGCCGGAATCTTCATCATCAGCCTGACACTTTACTTGGCGGCAACAGTGTACCGCGGCTATAATGATGATCGATATCTTGAAACACTTGGGCACCAGTTAGATCAGGAGATCACCAAGTATCTGCCCACGGGGACTTCCAAAACGAATGCCATTCCGATTCTTAAAGAGAGGATTCGACAGATCAATCTGGAAAAAAGAAAGAACAGTAAGTATGAAAGACGCAGTTATCAGGTTTCCAAAACACTGACAGAGCTTTCTCTCTTAAAAAAAGACATCCCGTCACTGACGCTTTCCAGATTATCCTTGAATGATCAAACGATCCGGATCCAGGGCAATACGACGTCGGTAGCCGATTTTGACCTTTTACAGGCATCGATAGTTCAGCTCTACCCGCCAGACACCTTTCGTATCAACACCAATGAAAAAAACCAGGGGTCGGGAAGTATTGAATTCTCGATGACCATACAATTGAAACCGTCGGGTCGACCCTGAGTCAAAAAAAATGGAACTGAACCAACGAGAAAAAGCCTGGATTCTGGCTGCAATCCTGATACTGACACCACTGCTCTTTTTCCGTTTTGCATTCTTACCACTGGATGCTTATCGTCAAAAACAGCGGGTTGATATCCGCCGCATTGAAGAAAAAATCAGACAGATGGACGCTTTAGGGCAGGAATTGAAACATCTTGAGCGAACCAGAAGCAGTCAATCAACCTCATTAAGCAAGGACATTGATCGGATACTCAGACAGCAGCAACTCAAACTCCGATCCAGAACACTTGTGGACAATGATCCTGATGGACGACAACGCCTGGTGTTAAAATTGGAGGAGGTCAATCTGACTGAACTGATCCAACTGCTTTACAACATTGAAAACGCTTTACCGGTTATTGCCATTGAAAGCATCAACATCAATCCTGCTTATCAGAATAAAAAGCGACTTCGTATTTCGTCTGCCTTGAGTAGCTGGTAAATATTTTGTCTATGCTGAAAAAACTATTCGTATTTCTTATCGCCGCATTTCTGTTTTGCCTGATACTGTTCATGTCATTCTGGCTCAGTATCTCCGAAACAAAGCTGGAGTCATGGCTGCAGTACCGGTTGAATCGATCACTTCCCCGGCAGACACAAGTTACGGTTCAAAATGTGCGGACACGAATTTGGGGGCTTGAGATCCAACAGGTTGAATTAAGGGATACTGTCAGTCTGCAGGAATGGGTCAAAATGGATACACTAAAAATCAAATTTGATTTTTTGGCCCTTTTCCTTCGCCAGGAACTGCCCTTCAATTTTCACCTGTATGGAGGTCAGTGTAATGGCGCCCTGGGTTTCTTTCCCAGCCTCAGGGTCAAATTGAAAATCGTCAATCTGGAACCGAACTGGATCCCCATTATCCGTCGTACCGGACTTGTTCTGTCCAAGCCCCTTCTGCAGGCTGATGGGCTGTTCATAATTGATACATTGACAGCAAAAATGCAATTCAACCTTAAAGACATCAGTGTCACCGGCAATAAAGCAGTGACAACCCTGCCACTTGACCTGCCAGACACAACACTGACAGCAGCAGATATAAATATAACATTGACGCGGGATCAGTTATCCCTGACGCTTGCAACTGAAGGCGATATCAGCGCCCAGCTTGAAGGAATAGTGACGCCAAACTGGCAGCAGATCCAAAAATCAAAGCTCGATTTACGCCTGACCGCAAATATCGCATCCCCTTATCAAAGCAAGCTTGGCACTATCAATAATATCATCAGCAGTTACAGTGGAACCGTAGGTAGAATATCCATCCGCTTGACCGGAAACCTGATTGCCCCTCAAATCGAAAAAATCTGAATTGTCAAGTCTGTACAAATTCGCTGGGGGAGGGTTATAATATCCTATCATTTCCGAGGAAGACAATAAATTCAAATAGAAAAAGCGTTCTTGGACGTTTATCACTGAAATCGAAAATAGAATTGTGAAATATAAAGCCGCTTTCGTTTTCAGTATTGCTGTTCTGGCCGGTATGCTCGTCTTAATCGGCGCCCTGGCGGTTCCAATTGGAGGTCAGACAGGACATACTGTTTACATTGAGATCGATAGAGGCGAAAGTTTAAATCGGATTGCCTCAAAGCTTGAAAATAAAAATCTGATTTTTTCAAAATCGCTGTTCAAATGGGCAGCCATCGTTCTGGGAAACCGCAAAAGTATCAAAAGTGGTGAATATGAAATAACAGGTCAGTTTTCCACATATGCTTTAATCAGGTTACTCAGCAGAGGAACAACGATCCTAAAAAAGATCACCATTCCAGAAGGTCTGAGCATGGATGAGGTTTTTGCCCATTTTGAGGAAGTCGGACTGGGGACCCAAAAGGAATATCTGCAGTACGGCAGTGAAAACACCTTCATCCAATCTCTCGGCCTGGGCCATCAGATTCATTCTCTGGAAGGATTTCTGTTTCCAGAAACTTACCTGTTTTCAAAAAACACCGCGCCCCAGACCGTCATTCGTGTGATGGTCAGAACGTTTTTTAGTAATATTCCTGAAGATTATGGCACTCGTGCCAAAGCGGTTGGTTTAACCTATTACGAAGCTATCATCCTGGCTTCAATCATAGAAAAGGAAACAGGAGTCTCCGCCGAAAGAAAGCTAATTGCTTCTGTTTTTCACAATCGTCTCAGAACGGGTATGCGGTTGCAGACTGATCCAACTGTGATTTATGGTATCAAGGACTTTAATGGCAATCTGACCCGAGAACAGCTCCGTACCAGAACACCGTATAACACCTATATGGTGAAAGGACTCCCTCCGACTCCCATTGCCAACCCCGGTCTTGAATCTCTGCTTGCCGCCGTTCATCCGGCAGCTACAGACTATCTGTACTTCGTTGCCAAAGGTGACGGAACCCATAAATTTACAAATAATTACCGAGATCACGATCATGCTGTCACAAAGTATCAAAAACAGCGCACACAAAACTACAAATCCTTTTAAGGAAAATCCTTTTGTCAGTTCTCCTTGACAGATGTTCAATCCTTCAAGGAGAATAGCATAAAGAGCGAAAGTTGAAACGTATCTGCACACAATAAAGGTCAGGTCATAATCTTTGATTGAGGAGAATCTGGATGTCAGACAACATGAATCCCTGGGGGAATCGCAATAAAAAACCCTCTGAGCTTGATGAACTTATTCAGCAGGGATTAAAAAAAATTTTTGGTTATAAGCAGGGAAATAAACCGCCATCCGGGAATGAAAACGGCTTGAAGCCACCCAGCGGAATGAATTTTGGTATCATTCTGGTGGTGCTGGCGGTTCTGTTTTTAGGATACCAGTCTGTGTACCAGATCCAGCCGAACGAGCAGGGTGTGGTCTTAAGATTTGGAAAATTCAGCAACATTGCAAGTCCGGGTTTGAACTTTTTGTTTCCGTTCATTGAAAAGGTGATCAAAGTAGATGTCGAATCTATCCGCAAAGAGGAATTCGGATTTCGTCAAAATGTACCGCGTACCTATACCCAGTCAACCAATGCCCTGGATCTCGAATCATTGATGATCACAGCTGATAAAAACGTGATCCAACTGAACTGGGTGGTCCAGTATAAAATTCGAGACGCTGAAAATTTTCTCTTTAATGTCAAGGAACCACGTGCTGCGGTCAGGGATGTTTCTGAATCAGTCGTCCGCAGGCTGGTGGGAAACCGGGATTTCGACTATGTGCTGAATAACAGGGAAGAGTTAGCGGAATCGACTTTGAAGGAGATGCAGGATCTCATAGACAAGTACGACTCGGGTATTCAGCTGGTGGTTGTGCAGTTGCAGGATTTAAACCCACCCGATTCGGTCCGACCCTCGTTTAATGAAGTCAACGAAGCGGAACAGGATAAAATCCGAACCGCCAATGAAGCGCAGAAAGAGGCCAATACGAAAATGCCCAAAGCTCTGGGAACGGCAAAGAAAGTCATTCAGGAAGCAGAGGGCTATGCGATTGAAAGAGTCAATCGTGCAGAGGGGGATGTTGCCCGGTTCAATGCCATCCTCAAAGAATATGGGTCTACCAAGGAGGTCACCCGAACCCGGATGTACGTTGAGACTCTGCAATCAGTACTGCCCAATGTCAAAGATATCGTGGTCATCGATCAAAACAAGAATGGCGTGATTCCTCTTCTTAACCTGGGGGACGCACTATCCCCCAGTACAATAAAAAAGAATTAACAGGGTACGATCCTTAGTCAACAAATAAAAAAGAGGAGCAGAATAATGAAAAGAGCTTTAGTGATTGTCATATTGGCCATTCTTTTTGTCGGATTCAACGGTATCTTCGTTGTCGACGAAGGCCAGCAGGCCATCATCACACAATTTGGTCAACCTGTCCGTCAAGCGATAAAAGACGCAGGACTCTATTTCAAACTGCCGTTTATCCAAAAGACTCACTTTTTTGATAAACGGATTTTGAAATGGGACGGTGAACCCAATGAAATACCTACCCAGGATAAAAAATATATCTGGGTTGATACAACAGCTCGCTGGAGAATCAGTGACCCGCTGCTGTTTCTGCAGAGAATGAACAACGTCGACCGGGCATCTTCAAGACTGGATGATTTAATCAATGGATCCGTCAGAGACTTTGTCACCAAAAACAGTCTTGTTGAAATTATCAGAAGTTCTGATTGGAACAGAAGCTATACTCTGACGACGGAAACCACCAGAAAGAAAGAGCTTGTCACGGTTGGACGGGACCAGTTCTCCCAGATCGTTCTCAATAACGTCTCAGCCCTTGCCAAGAGTTTCGGAATTGAAGTGCTGGACGTTCTTGTGAAACGTATCAACTACACCAATCAGGTAAGAGAAACGGTCTACGCACGGATGATTTCAGAAAGACAGAGAATTGCTGAGCAGCGACGATCCGAGGGAGAAGCGGAAAAAGCGGAAATCTTGGGGAACATGGAAAAACAGCTGAAAGACATCGAATCTGGCGCTTATAAGAAGGCAGAAGAGATCCGGGGAGATGCGGATGCCAAGGCTACTAAAATTTATGGGGATGCTTATAACAAAGATCCTGAATTCTATGCTTTCCTGACAACGCTTGACAGTTATAAAAAAGTACTCGGAAGCAACACCCGTCTGGTTTTGCAGTCAGATTCGCCTTTTTTCAATTATTTAACATCCATAGACCGACGTAAATCAAAGTACTAAAATAGCGCAACAGTATCCTTAGATTTTATTTTCAGTATGTTAAGTTTCTTTATCAGTTCTCCGTTTTGACGACTGTTGACACTGCCGTTCAGGACGGGGAAATCCTTCAGACTGTGAATAGCGTTACGAAGGGACTCCCGGTTATGGAAACGGGCATCATTGAGAAGCTTTGAGACCATTTCCAGGGCCTCATAGGCATAGATGGTATAGCTCGTCGGCGGCAGATAGCCGGGTCTGAAATTATATGAGCGCCAATGCTCCTCGTAAAACGGTTGCAGATAGGTACTCGTCCCGCCGATGGGAAAAGCGTCGATAAACCTTAGGCGCCGTGTGTGATCAAGCAATTGATTCTCCCTGACATTGATTTCGCTCCCGGATAACACCCATACATCCTCCGCATCAAAAGACCGGTTAAAGTCAAGAATGATTTTCAGTGTATTCAGAGGAACGGGAACAAACATCAGGTCGAAGTCAATAATGGGTTCCTGTTCTTCCGTTTGAAACGCCGTCTCTTCAGTATCGTTTCTTTTCTGAAAGCCACCTGTAATGCTCAAATAGCTGTTTTTGAAATCCACCTGATTGTACTCAATAGGTGAAATGCCGGCTATAACCCCCCCGTACTCCTTAATCTTGCTGCTAAAGGTCTGCATGACTTCAAACCCTTTTCCCGAGCTGTCATTTATATAAAAGAGAACGAATCGTTCAGCTTGCAGATAGTCCAGTGCATAACGGGCCAGGTTTTCTGCTTCTATAATCCGATTCCGCTGAAACCGAAAGAGAAACGGTCGATCTTTGCCAATCTCTTCCGTGATGGAAAATGATATGATCGGCACTTTATATATCTCAGCAATATCTGCAGCAGCCAATGAGGTATCCTTCGCCAGTGGACCCAGAATGGCAATTACTCTATCTTCTTCGACCAGCTCCCGGACCTGGTTTTTCACCAGCTTGGATCGTTCCTCTGCTGTAAGCTGAACAGCTTCGTTCCGATGTCCAGTGGTCGGATTTAAGGCTGAATCCTTGATGACCAGCTGAATGGAATGACCACCAAAAGATCGCGACTGCAGCGCAAGTTCCAAGCCATCCAGTGCCTGCCTGGCGAGTCTTCCAAAAAACTTGTGCGATAATGGCAGTATGACCCCAATTTTATATGGATCGGTATTCAGGGCGATATCAATGAAATTTTGAAAACCCTGCAATTCAGCCAGTGTGGCCGCGTCGATATAGTCTGAGTTTAATAAAACACTCAAGAAATCCTGAGCCAGTTGATAGTCGCCATCCCGGATCAATATCTGTACTTTTCTGAGATAAGCATGAGACTTGACAAGGTCTGCGGGATTTTCATTCAAAATCGCATCAATATCATCAATATCTTCTATTTTTTCAATTATTTCTGTTACAAAATGGTCAAATCCCGGAATCAGTTCGCCATTTGAATCAAGTATAAAATTATAAGCCACCACAAGGTGTCCCTTATTCACGGCGTCTTCAATTAAAAACGTTCTTAAATTCTGGCTTTCGCGCTTGGACAGATTTGAAAAAAAATCCTCCGTCACCATGGAAACAAGTTGTAATGGTTTTTTCTGATTATGGAGAGATACGGCAAAATAGTAGTAGCTCTGAAAGTAGTGTCTTCCATTACTGTACCGTTCAAAATACCGGGGGGCCATGTCTATCACCTTCTGGAACTCTCCCAGATGAAAATTGATCTTTAAGAGAAGAAAGCTTTGTAATTCTAAGAGTTCAAACCTTTCATTCTCGGAAAGATCGTTGACCGTTTTCGGGTTCAGATTCTCAAGTAACGCCTGTGCCAGTCGATATTCACCTCGGTTGATAAGATCCAACGCCCTGATCAGGGATGTTGCATCGAATTCCCGTGTGACCGGTTCTGCTGAAGGATCTGTTTCAAAAAACCGCTCCCGATCAGGCTGCGGCACCGGATTACTCTTCTGCTGCTTTTCAACAGGCAACTCCGGTGACGGGGCCACAGTGGACAGTATCCGCATTCCCTTATACAGTTCTCGCACACCTGAAGTTCCTGCAGTGGATTCGACCGTTTTCTTTTTCTCTTCTCCCAATCTGATTTCCTGAGAGCTGACATCAGTCCCTGGCTGGCTCAGAAACGATTGAGCCTGGGTATCACTGATCGAAATCAACAAAAAAAACAGTACTGAGCAGAATTTAATGGTACGTTTCCCTTTCACAATCCCTTTATCGTCTAGTAATTCGTGCTTTCTGTTTAAGATTCTGAATAAATTCTCGATACTTCTGATCAAATATCTTTTTGTACTCCTCCTGGTATAATTTCGGTTTCACTTTTTCAAAAGACTCTAGGGGATCGGCTTTTGATTCCAGGACCTCTATCAAGTGAAACCCGAATTGTGACCGTACCGGATCACTGATCGTCCCCGGTTTCAGGGAAAAGGCCACCTCAGCAAATTCGCGAACCATGTCGTTTTTCCCAAAAAACCCAAGATCGCCATGATTATTTTTAACCGACGGATCCTGAGAATAGAGATCGGCCATCTCTGTAAACGATTTTCCGGACTGTATCTGCTCTTTAATCCATATTAATTTCTGCCTGACCGTTTCCGATTCCTCAGCTGACGCATCATTTTTCAATACCAGGAGAATATGCCTGGCTCTGATGCGAACGGTTTTTCCCTCTCCAGAGTCATATAACGCCTTCAGTCTTTCATCCGGGATATCAATTTGTGACCGAATTTCCTGATTAATCACAAGTGACCGCTTGGTTCTTTTTTGATAGTTGTTTCTAAAATCAGTCAGTGTCGATTGCCGTCTTTCCAAAAGTTCCTCAAATTCAATCTGGCTCAACCCGTTCTGTTTACGATATTGATCCACTTCGGCGTCCAGTTCCTCATCGGTTAGCATGATTTTCAATTCATCTGCCCGAATATCCAACAGCGCTTCTTCAATCAACAGATCAATCATTTGAGACCTGAGTTCCTTGAGCTTTTCAACAGGAAGGATCCCATGACTGCTTTGTTTCACAAATTCATCGAGTCGGATCTCGATCTCATTCTGTGTTATAACCCGATCATTCACAATAATGAGAATTCTGTCATAAACGGCCGAAGCTGAAACACTAACAGAGAACAGCATGAAAAAAAAATATAGGAGAAATTTCATCTTATTGAGAATAGGAAGTATCCAGCGAAAAAGGAAAAAACTGGGGTAGCATCTGATGATACTTTGATAAAAAATTTCTTCTCGGTGTATAGACACGACGCTGCTTCAAAAGGATTCTTACCTCTTTAAAAAGACGGGAATTGATATAAAAGCGGGCTGTTTCAGGGAGTCCCGGATACTGTTTGTCCCAATCTGAAAAACGAATCTGCAACGGATAAAAGCGCCCCCAAACCTGAACCTGCCTGTTGATTTCAAGCACGGCAAAAGACTCTGGGTCCACAAGGATGTTTTCGTCATCACTTCCCAATTGATATACCACACTGCTTTCCCGCTGCTCAATGGTAACCTTGCTGGTATTGATTCCGATATCCTCCAGGCTCGATTTCAGATATGCGACAAACTTTGTGAAGAAGATCAGATAGGGGTAAACCAGGTCTTCATTAGAAAAAGGACGGGAATCCTGAAGATTGATGCCGAATGCCCGGTTGACCGGTTCGATGATATACATATTCAAGGGTGTCTCTGCATAATCTAGTGTTTCAATCAAGCAATATTCATCCCTGACCCAGACGGTTTTTTGAAAAAAGTTCCTATCTTTCGTCTCATAGGGAACCAGATTTTCTTCTCTTTGTTCATCAAGGGGCGAAAACGCTTCAGGATCAAAAATTCGTGTCCCCATTTCAAAATAGAAGGAACGGATATTCTGATTATTCTCAAGAACCTTGCTGAGCAGCCCATCGACACCAATGATCTTGGCATCGACTGAATTTGTGACGACCATCAGCTGCAAACCAAACCCCAATATCCATATCAGGAGACCCCTCCTGCACAATCCGCGATTTTTCGCCCCGTTGAGCAAATTTCCTTTCATCTGGCTTAATCCCTTTTCAATTCTACAGATTCTAGCGCTTTTCTCTTTAAAAACTATATTTCAATCCCATCAGGACGTCATCTTTAAAATGATCTTTCACAATTATGATAAAGTTCGTCATTGAAAAAGCTCAATTTTTCCTTCATTTTAAAGATAGACAAAAAACATCGGATTGATAAACTATTTCACCAGAATAGATCCCGACAACCGACACCGAAAATAATCACTAATTTTATGTTCATCGACAATAACAGGAGATTCTATGAGTATCAAAACCGTGGAAGGACACTATTCAGCTAAGAATCTGAAAATCGCAGCAGTTGTCGCTCGATTCAATGATTTCATTTCCAATAAACTCCTGGAGGGAGCATTGGACACATTTAAGAGACATGAGGGAATCGCTGAGGATTTCACCATCTTCAGGGTCCCAGGTGCTTTTGAAATCCCTCTGACATGTCAAAAAATTGCCTTGACGGGAAAGTATGATGGTATTATCGCTCTGGGCGCTGTCATCAGAGGATCAACACCCCATTTTGACTATGTGGCGAATGAGGTCTCAAAAGGCATTGCCCAGGTGTCATTGAGTACCAGCATACCCGTCTCTTTTGGCGTACTGACAACTGAAAATATTGAACAGGCTATTGAAAGAGCCGGCACAAAAGCGGGTAACAAGGGGAGTGACGCCATGCTCAGCCTGATTGAAACCATTGATCTCTATAAAAAAATATAATCTCACAAGGTGCAAAAAGACAACAAAGAATCTATCTATAGTGATAGATTAGACTATTAAAAACAGCAAAAAATGGGGTAACGCTGCTTATCGATTTCTTGTTGCGAAAATGGGCAAAAAAAGATAACTTGGAACTCTGGATTTCAAAATCAATTGATACAGATCAAAGCAGTAAAAATTTAATAATCAGACCCCGACCACGCTAATCTGACAGCTTACTTTCTTAGATAACTATATGGTTTAAAATCAGATTATCATCATATTGACACCCATGTGGCCCTATAAATCCAGCATTCATCATGAGACAAGGGTATTGTTGCAGCGAATCCGAATACTATTTCATTACCTCATACTAGCAACGTGAACAATTTACTTAAAGGTGAAAATATTGAAGACTTACCAATCTGAAAACGACAACTAATTCATTTTCATAAACTAATCACTCTCGAACCAACATAACGCAGATTATTCAAAATCCAAAATTTCGAATTTTCCAATTAGCCTGCAGCTTTGTGACAAATCATTCACTATTGTCAGCAATGATCCATTCGAGCTGGGAAACCTCGAGTTCAAAACAACACCAAGATCTTTGTATTATCAAATATATTTAAAATAGGAAGGCCTCCACGCAGATACAAAACAACTTGTGAAGGCTGTATTGCGGTTTAAAAGAAAATTCAAAGCAATCTAAGGATTAATATATTGATTTAAAAAGGATAAATCAGTCTGCGAAAATGTTGGTTAAATTGTAAAATTATAGCCAGCATATGGGAAAACAGATCGTTATTAACCATACAAAGCATGAGATTCGTATTGCTCTCCTTCAAGGTAAATCAGTAAATGAAATATTTTACGAAAGAGAAAGAGACAAGAGCGTTGTAGGAAATATATTCAAAGGGAAAGTATTAAAAGTCCTGCCGGGCATGGAGTCCGCTTTTATTGACATTGGTCTGGAAAAAGCTGCCTTTCTTTATGTCGATGACATCCGAACCGACCCGGAAAGAATTGACATTGATTCAGACGACGATGACAGTGAAGAAAACAACGGCAAAAACTACCAGAAAAGGAGAGCGGACCGTCAAAAGCAAAACATCTCTTCTCTGATCCAAGAGGGTCAGGATATTATGGTGCAGGTTTCAAAGGGACCCATTGGCAACAAAGGGGCTCGCATCACCTGTAACATCACCCTTCCCGGCCGTAACCTGGTGTTCATGCCCCATGTAAACAACGTGGGGGTGTCCAGGCAGATACGCGATGAAAAGGAACGCAACCGCCTGCGGAAAATCGTATCCAGTATCAAACCGGAAAATACGGGTTTTATTGTCAGAACCGTTGCCACAAACCGATCTGAAGAGGAATTCAGACATGACGTTGAGTATCTGCTGACGACCTGGCATGAGGCTGAAAAAAAATACAAAACATATCGATCACCCGCTATCTTGTTTGAGGACCTGAACCTCACCTTCAGGACGATCAGAGATATGCTCGCACCGGATGTGGAAGGACTGTTTATTGATGATACTTTTGAATACGAAAAGACAAAAAAATACCTTTCAACCTATCTGCCCCATTACAGTCACGTCCTGAAGTTGTATTCCGGTAAAATTCCAATTTTTGATCATTTTGGCATTACCCATGAGATAGACCGGGCGATGAGCCGTAAAGTCTGGTTGAAATCAGGCGGGCATTTGGTGATTGATCAATCGGAAGCGCTGACAGCCATTGATATCAATACGGGGCGTTTCACAGGTTCGGACAGTCATGAAAACACCATTTTAATCACCAACATGGAATCGGCTGTGGAGATTGTCCATCAGCTGAAACTAAGGGATATCGGAGGTATTATCATCATTGATTTCATTGATATGGAATCTGCCGAAAACAGGGAAAAGGTTTTTCGTATCCTGAAAAATGAATTGAAGAAAGATAAGGCCAAAACCAAGGTATTGCCGATATCAGAAATCGGGCTGGTCGAGATGACGCGCAAAAGGAATCGGGAAAACCTGGGTCGATATCTTCGTATTCCTTGTCCTTATTGTGATGGCACTGCAAGAATACTCTCACCGGCATCCGTGATTTATGAGATCTTCCGAGAGATATCCCGGCTCAGCAACGGCCCCAAACCACCACAGAATCTGCTGCTTGGCTTGCATCCGGATATAGCGGAGTATCTGGAAATCGAAGAGATTGAAACCTATCGTTCCATGGAACGACTCATCAAAGGCACTATTTCCCTTCAAACGTCAGATAAATTTCACTACGAGCAGTTTGAATTGTTGGAGCTCTGATGGAGCATCTTAGAGTTTCAGATACTCTAGATCAAAAAAGGCTCGACGTTGTGCTTTCATCTCATCAAGCGGTTTCTTCACGATCAGAAGCACAACGCCTGATTAACTCTGGTGTCGTTCAGATCAATGACTCACCCCTGAAAATCACGTCAAAAAGAATTGTCAGAGCTGGGGACCTCATCACATTCGAGCTTCTACCCAGACCCGTATCTGAAGTTCTCCCGGTTCCTTATAATCTGGAAATCGTCTACGAAGACCCCTATCTGCTGATTGTAAACAAACCCTGCGGGGTGGTCGTTCATCCAGCAGCCGGACACAGCTCCGATACACTGGTCAATTACCTGCTGCATCACTCCAAACTCTCGGGAAAAGATCCTGTCCGACCCGGTATTGTCCACCGAATCGATAAAGAGACCTCCGGTTTGCTCGTTATCGCCAAAGACAACGCGACCCACGATCACCTGGCCCAACAGTTTTTTGAGCACAGCATATTGAGAATCTATCAGGCCATAGCTTGGGGAATCTTCGCAAAAACCAGCGGGATAATCGACCAACCCCTAGGAAGACATCCGAAAAACCGGAAAAAATTTACGATCCGGGCGGATGGAAAACGGGCCTTGACGCATTGGAAAATATTGAAAGCGTACCATTATCTCAGCCTGATTGAATGCCAGCTGGAAACCGGCCGCACCCATCAGATCCGCATTCATTTAAGTTCAATCGGGCACCCGCTGCTGGGAGATTCCGTTTATGGAAGTTTTAAAAACTATGCCCAAAAGTATCCCGCAGACCTGGTAAGTATACTCAAGAACTATCAGGGCCAGGCATTGCATGCTAAAAGCCTGGGATTTATCCATCCAAAAACCGGTGAATGGCTCGAACATCATTCCGAACTGCCCGAGGAAATGAACAGGGTTATTGCGGCACTGGAACACTATTATGGATGAGCCTGATGGGGGGCAGCCGTTTTTTCTTATGGGAAGTTAAGTTTCTGGATAGTGTTCTTCAACCTCAGAAGTCAATTTTGTCGTCCCGTCAAAATAAGGTCTCACAATAACGCGGTCATATTTTGGTGTCACCTGATCAACAACGACCTGAAATGGCTGGTGGGGCACCTCATCCAGCATGCAATCGACAATTAATTGAATTTTTTGAATTTTGATCAGTGACTTACCATTTCTCAAAGTCCGAATCATCTCTGCATCAAAAATATCATCCCGATGTTGTTCCAGGTATTTTATCTTCCAGTGATCCAGCAACCGCCGCTCAATGGCACTGTATTCACGCTGAATTTCCTCTCCTTGTCTGGCCCAGCTCAACATTTCATCCGACGTATAACCACTTTCAACATCGGCCAGTCTGGAAAAAATAACACCCTGATTAACCAGATCCAGAAACCGTCTAATCGGTGAAGTGACCTGCTGATAGCAATCAAGGCCCAGCGCAGAATGGCCTTCCGGATTAGTGGCAATCCGCGCCGGTTGAATATGAATGTCCCGCAGAGTCGGTTTTTCGTCCTCTGCCAATTCCTTATTGATGCTATATGGAGGCTGGTTTCGATACAAGCAGAGCAGGTTGTGTTGTTTGCAGAAGGATGCTGCCTGGTGATTTGCAAAGATAGCCAGTTCCTGGATCATCATATTCGCCGGTGTGTTTTCCCGCACTTCCTTTATTTCAATGTTATCTGGATCTGAGATATCCAGTTTGATTTCTACCCGTTCCAGCTCAAGAGATCCATTTTCAATTCTTTTGTCTTTCAACCTCTGGCATGACTGCCACATGTCATTCCAAAACGGAACCCCTTGAACAATGGCCTTATCCACCGCTTCGTAAGAAAGATTCTCGGAGACATTGATGACAGATCGATAAATCTGCGTTGTTCCCATAGCACCGTTTTCATCTATTTGAGCTTCGAAAGTCAGGACTGGTCGGTCACAACTTTGCCGCAGCGAAAACAGATCTTCCGAAAGATCAGGATGAAACATGGGGCAGACTTTCTTCACCGTATAAAGGGAGGAAAGCCGGTTTTCACTATGTTGAAAGAGAAGGCTGTTTTTGACGATATAAGATGCCACATCGGCGATATGAACACGCAGGATACCACCACCGTTCTGTTTTTCCCAACTCACGGCATCATCATAATCCCGGGTTTCAGCATTATCGACAGTATATGTGGTTATGGCTCTCTGGTCCCTGGTTTCTAACTGATAGTTCCCTTTCCATATATCCAGCCCTTTCATTTCAGCAACCGCGGCCAGCTCCGCATCACTGATTTTTGCGTGTGCACTCACCCGGCTCAGGATTAGATTTCCCCATGATATTTTAATACCTGCCAGTGATAGCACATCGAGAAGACGTCTTTCGGTTATGATAGGCTCTGTACCCTGGCATTGAAACAACGCGTAGAAATAGTCCTTTTCCTGGGAATTTTCAAGGTGAAGCAGGAAATTCTGTATACGGTGCAGAAAATGCTGCCAGTGATCCTCTTCTGCAGAAACAATTTCAGGCAACTCATTATTCCGCAGTTTGTCAGCCCACTCTTTTTCCTTCAACTGCCGGCGTTCGTTTTCAAGCTTTTTTTCCGACTCTTCTTCCAGTTTTTGTATTTCCTCCAGACTCCTGGCGAAAAACTGGTTTTTTTTCTGCTGAAAACGTGTTCTATCCCTTTTGATGTTTATCAGAAGGGCAACCCTGGCCCAGCCATCGTCAGGGTCATCCAGAAAATTATCAGCCAGATCCTCCAACGTATAAGGAGTATCAATATCACAAAGCTCATGGATAACATCCAGGTCAATCCGGTTCGATTCAGCCAGTACCCTTTCCGCTTGCTGAGCCAGATACGCGAGTGCTTCCTTTTCCTTCTGGAAAACAGTTCCCTGCCAGATATACTCCAGCCGATTTGACGAACTGTTAAACTCCTTGCCTTGTACTGGAACAATGACCAGTTTGGTCTTTCGCACCTCTTTGATCCACCCAAACTGAAACCGGTCATTCTTATAAAAAACGCAATACTGAAATTCCATGAAAACCAAGTTATTCAAAGGTGGTCAACCACTCCCCGCAGATGCTGGAAGCAGCATCTATCGGAAGCATGGGGAAAAAAGCAGAACCGATTGAATCTATTCAGGTTCCGTTTTATAGACACGAAGACCTGTATGTCATTGAACTCATTCTCGACTGCCATTCTGACAGCTAACCGGCAATTTTTTTCTGTAAAAACTGATACCAGTTAGAGCGGGCAAATAGTGCCTTATCGATGCCATACATGGTGGCTTTGTCAATTGCCAGTACTTCTTTGAGTACCTGGGTCGATTTGATATTTCCTTCCACAATAATGCTTTTATCCGTATACTTGGAAACCCATTCCAACAGTGTTTCCTCACTATCGAAGAACTTGTTCATAACATGGATGGTAATGGGATGAAAAATATCCACACCCGCATTTTCCAGCAATTTAATCATTGTTTTCAGATCTTTGGCTGTAAAACCATCTTCCAGCTTATCATGAATGGAAAAAAAGTAGGCCACGAGCAATCTGGACTTAATCCGCTCCTTCATCGCCTGCACTATTTCACACGCCAGTCTTAACCGATTCTCAAGATCACCGCCATATTCATCTTCCCGGTTGTTATACCGGGTATGTAAGCACTGATCCAACAGTTGCTGCTGGGCACCGTTGAGCTCCACAAAATCAAAACCGGCTTCTTCAGCACGTTCAATCGCGTGCGCAAAAAACAGACACAGCTCTTCAACATCGTCCTTGTCAAAAGAGCGGCTCAAATCAAAATCCTTTCCAAAGTTTATAGCCGATGGTCCGATGGGCTGCTCGCTACATATCTTTTCGGATGTTTTTGCACCTGCATGGGACAACCGGATACCGACGATAACACCTTCTGCTTTGATATGAGAAACCAGATTTTTCAAGCCTGGAAGATGAATTTCTTCTGCTATTCCCAATTGAAGGGGATGCGACTTTCCCTGCTGAGTTACAAATGAATTGTTAAAGATGACCACGCCTGCGCCCTGTCTGACCAGCCGCATCAAATGCTCATAAATGGCGTGAGAGATTCTGCCATCCTTTTGTGCAATTCCCTCGTGATATGGCGGAACCAGGATTCGATTCTTGGAACGAATCTGACCGAGCTTAAATGATTCAAATAATGACATTTTATTTTACTCCCGTTTTACAGGTATTCAATCAGACAGAATAATGGTGGACATCCCGAAACCGATTTCCAATCCACCAATGATTTCAAAATGGGACACTTCATCAAAATTCCTTCATCCAAAATCGACACCAATTTCAGGTTTGAACGAGGGCTGATGCTTTACTATTTCTCGGGTTAACATTTTGCATAAACAACCGATATCCATTTCAGACTTTTTTTGAATTGGTACCCTTGATCCAGGAATCGAGTAACTGAGAAACGCCTGTACCCTTACTGGGTTTTAAAATATCTGTATTAAAAACCGGCTGTCTCTACTTTGATGACTGTACCGTGTTTCGATTGGTTTTGGATTTATTCCATTATGGCAATCTATAAGCTCGTATCGATATGATAAAAAACAACAAACCCAAATGTGCTCAATGTAAATTTTACTACATCACTTGGGAACAAAGCCATCCCTATGGATGCAAGCGGTGGGGTTTTAAATCCCCCACAACGCCTTCAATAGCTGTCTTCAATGCATCAGGCAAAGACTGCCAGTTATTCGAAAGAAAGGAACGTTAACTATTTGCGGAGACGGATGACTCCAAAATTCGGTATTCCGGAAACACATCATCAACTAGCTGCCTAACTGGGAAACCAGCCAGTCCCTGAGTTTTCTCAAAGCAACTGCCCTGTGGCTGATCTTGTTTTTCTCTGCAGCACCCATCTCACCATAGGTTAATTCAGACCCATCCGGCATGAAAACAGGATCCCATCCAAAACCATAGCTTCCTTTTGGAGATACCAGTTTTCCTCTTACGGTACCCTCAAATTGTATAATTTCACGGTTCTTTGTTATACCTAATGAGAGGAGGCAGGTTACAGAAGCACCATTTTCCTTATCATCGATCAATTTGATCAAGCCTTTTGCACCCAGGCGGTCCAGAAACCACTTGATTAAAGGACCTGGTAGTCCATTCAGCGCATCGGCGCATAGAGACGTATCATCTGTCAAAACAGCATCAAAAACGCCTAATTCCTCGATTTTAGTCAAAGCTTCCCGGGTTTTGAACTGTCCAATCTCCCGAACATCCAGGCTTTGAATTTCGGGAAGATTTAAGGATTGATATCCGAATTGCAGCTGATCCAATCCGATCAACTCCTTAAACTCCTCCATTTTACCGGCATTACCGGTTATCAAGACGATACGTTGAATTTTCATATTACACTCAACAACTCACTGTACATTTAAAATGTAAAACTGACTGTTTTACAAAAACGCCGAACAGGGATCAAAAAACATGTCTGTAACTAAACACCTAATTATTTAACAATATGCTATAATTTGATATTTTAATAAATTCTACTTAGATCAACATTGCCATATCAGCATAGCACATTCTTTCGAATTATTCTATTTTTTATCCAGATGATAGTGCCTCTGATCCTGTGCATCGATCGAAATAGAAATAATTTCATCACATTTACCAACCAGTTCGGGAAATTGATTGATCCACTCAATAAAAATCAATACACCTTGATTATCAATACTCTCCCATATTTCTATATCATAAAGTGCCTCTTCAGATTCAACCCTGTACAGATCGAAATGATGGACCGCCAAGTACTCTGAACTGTAAATATTGCAAATATTGAAAGTCGGACTGTGGACCTGGTTTTCAAAAGATGAATCAACATTTTTCAATATTCGCTTGACCAATCTGGTCTTTCCAGCACCCAGAGGCCCAATCAACCCTATGACATACCCTTTCAACTGTTGAATGTCTTTTTTGCAAAAAGCTTCAATCACTTCTGTTTCGTTCATTTTTAATTCGGACTGCAGCGTCTTTTCTTTTAACCCGTTTCGAACCGCTATTTTAAATCGCCAGAAAAATAAGTATCATATTGGATTCTGATTATTATAACAATTCTAAATCCCTGCTGGGATCATATGAAGAGCCAGCGATATCATCACAACCACAAAGGACCACTTGAAAAAGAGGCATTGGCAAAGCCTTGTTATTTGACTTTTAAAAAGGGCACCTATATTAACTGGAACTCAGCAAGCATCAAAGGGTTGTTGTTTCAAGAACCCTGGAAGCCAGGGACGGCTTTCCGGAACTCCATGGATGGACTCGTGCTTTTCTTGAAAGACCAACCCTTTTGTGCGGTAAGTTCGATCATTTTAATGAATCAAGGTGCCCTAAATTGAATTTCACGACAGTCTGTCCAAAACGTCCCTGCCAATCTGCAATCGGAACCCGAAAAAAATAATTTTTAACTACTTCCTGATTTTTCAGTCAGTTTTCAGATCTCTCGATTTTTTTTTTCAATCCCCACTTAACTTATCAAAAAGATTGCGATAGGCTTAGCTTTTCTGATTTCGATATATTATTAGTGTTTTTAACATATTGTTTTAATTAACTTAGTGCCATGACAACGACCGATACAACAACACAATGCTGGGCGGATTTTATAAACTTAATAAGTCATGATCTTGAACAGGATGAGGTTGAAGCATGGGTTAACAAGCTTTCGCTTGTTAAATTTGATCCCAACAGCATTACCATTGGTGGTGTTAATCAGTTTTTTTACAATTGGATCCGGGATCACCATCATCAATTGGTGAAAAACCGATTGTATAAATCATTCGAGAATCTTCATCTAAATGAGGATTTTCAGTTGGTCATTCAGATTGGGAAAGAAGAGAAAGAATCAAAGCTAATTGTCAAGACATTCGATCAAACCACGACTGCAGAAGATGGACTCAATCCCCAATTTCGTTTTTCCAATTTTGTCAATGGCAGTAATAGTGATATCGCCTATGCTGCTGCCAGAGCTGTTGGTGACAATGTCACGAGCAATAAATACAATCCGCTATTTTTAAGTGGTGACGTCGGCCTGGGAAAAACACATCTGATACAAGCTGTTGGACTGAAGATCAAAGAGAATAATCCCAATTTCAAAATCCTGTATACAAATTCAGAAGAATTTACCAACGAGGTAATCAATGGCATCCGTTTTCGCAAGACTGCCGATGTTCGTAATAAATATCGCTCCATCGATCTACTGCTATTGGATGACATTCAATTCCTGGAAAACAAAGAAAGCACACAGGAAGAGTTCTTCCATATTTTTAATGAACTCATCCACAACAAAAAGCAAATCATCATTACCGCGGATCGTTACCCACGGGAAATAAAAAATCTTGAAGAGCGATTGGTAAACCGCTTCAATTCGGGCATGGTTGCCCGAATTGGCCGGCCGGATTTTGAAACACGAGTCGCTATCATTCGAAACAAAGTGGATCAGATGAAGATTCCCCTGGATGAGGAAAATATCAATCTCATCGCCAGTTCTGTTAAAACAAATGTACGTGACATACTTGGAATCCTTATCCATATAGAGGCCAGCTGGTCGCTCTTGAATCAGGAAATTACTCTGGATTCTACAAAAAGAGTCCTGAAAGAAGTCCTGGACATTGAAGAAAATCCTATCACGATTGAAAATATCATTAAACTGATCAGTCAGAAATTCGATGTAAAGCTTTCTGACATCATGTCTGAAAAAAGAGATAAGGAGATTTCAAAAACACGACAGATTGCAATGTATATTTCAAGGGAATTAACCGGATCATCTTTTCCTGTAATTGCCAAACATTTTGGCGGTAAAAACCATACGACAGTTCTTCAGGCATGCAAGAAAACAAAGGAGTGGATGGAAAAAGATCCAGAAATTAACCAGACAATCAACACCATTATTCGTGATCTGTCAGTCTAATATCCTATTTTAAGATATTGATTATTAAAAATAATTTTTTTCCTGTGACAAAGCCTGTTCTTTTTTCCAGGAAGTATCCTTTTTTTCAACAGGTACTCTGCAAAACAGATTTTTGAATAACGGCATGATACGCTTTTTCCTTTTGTCCACAAGCACAGGATTTATTTAGACAAATAAAATAAGTTAGTTATGCAAATACAACACAAATAAGAGAGCCTACGACGACTATGGAAATATATATAGAAAAGAATATATTATTAGATGCTTTACAATTGATCATTAATATTTCGCCAAAGAAGACGAGTGAACCCATTATCAACAATGTCCTTTTGGAAACAGATGATTCAGATGGTAGTCAAAGTCTTCATGTCAAAGCCACAAATTATGAAAGCACTTTTTCGGGTCGTTTCCGATGTGAAATAAATGAACCTGGCAGAATTTGTGTCAGCACAAGCAAACTTTTCAACCTGGTCAAAGAGTTCATTGGAAATCGGATTTTTATAAATGCGACCCCACAAAACTGGGTTTATCTCACCAGTGGCAATTCGAAAGTCAAACTGCCTGGTGTAGGCCCGAATCACTTTCCTGTTATTGAATTTAAGGAATTGGAAAAAACAATAGCGATTCCAGGCGTTTTTTTAAAATCCGCTATTGATCTGACCTATGTTGCCATCGGAGAAAATGAATCCAGAAAAAGTCTGATGGGGCTCAATCTTGAAATCGTTGGACCTGATAAGATTCATTGGACCGGAGCTGATGCCTATCGTATCTGTCAGTATCAAACCAGAATGGAAACGCCAATTGAGGAAAGTGGAAATATCATCATCCCTAAAAAAAGTCTGACAGAAATTAAAAGGATCATTGATTTCAGTGACGATACGCTTTTTATTTCATTTAATGAAAATACATTTCAGATTGTTACAGACCAAATTAAATTTAAGACAAGTTTAATCGAAGCAGAATATCCTAATTTAAACAGTCTTATCAACTCACCGATTTTAAATCCATTACATGTAGCTAAAGCAGAAATCATAAACGCTGTGCGTATTCTAAACACAGTTACGGATAGTGATACGAATTCGATTATGAAAATGACGATTCAATCAGGCAAAATGATACTGGAAAGTCAAAAAATGGAGTTTGGCGAGGGAAATGATGAAATTGAATGTGACTATAGCGGAAAAGAGATGAGTATCGGATTGAATATTCGTTTTTTCCTTGATGCACTGCAGATATTTGAGGCCTCTGGAGATGAGATGGTTTATATTAACATTTCCAGTCCGGAAGCGCCGATTACACTGTTTTGTGATGAATGGACACATTTTAAAACCATTCTTATGCCTGTTAGAATTCAATGGTGATCAAATCTCTTAAGCTGATCGACTTTAGAAACTATGAAAACATTGATTTCACTTTCAATCCGGGGATCAACTTTATTTACGGAAAGAATGGTCAAGGCAAAACAAATTTGATAGAATCATTGTACTTAACAACACACCTGAAATCTTTTCGAACATCAAAAATTAGTGATCTTTGCGCGTTTTCAAAAAAAATATCGACAGTACAAACCAGTCTCTTAAAACAGAATGTTCATCATGATGTCAGAATAACACTTCATGAAAACCTGAAACGCGTTTTACACAATCAAAAGAGCGTCAACTATACATCCGAGTACATCAAAAATTTCTTATCCCTGTTGTTTTCACCCGACCAGCTAGTCGCTTTCAAAGAATTTCCCCTTGAAAGACGGAATTTTATCGACAGAATCCTTTTCCGGGTAGATGAAAAATATTTTCAGAGAATCAAGGAATTCAACAGAATAAGAAAACAAAAGAATGTTCTGTTGCGAAACCGGAATAAAAAAGAGATTTCTGTTTGGAATCAGCTGATCGCATTTGTTATTCCAGAAATTGTCAATTCAAGGGAATGGATTGTAAAAAAGATAAACGGTGTCTTGGCTGAGATCTTTTGTGCTTTAACAGGCAGAAATATAAGTCTGGAATTTTATTACGGGAGCGATTTAAAGGGTAAGACAGACAATTCGCCGGAGAGTATTTTGAGGTACCTGGCAGAAAAACTGGATCAGGAAATAGGTAATGGGTACTGTCTGTTTGGCCCCCATAAAGACAACTTCTGGATGACGCTGGACGGGAAAAAGGATCGGCAGACTTTTTCCCAGGGAGAATATCGCGTTGCTTATCTTTCTTTACAATTGGCGATGAATCAGATCATATCCAGTGAGCTGGGTTTCAAACCAATATTGCTTCTGGATGATATTTTTTCGGAACTTGATGATATTATTTGTGAAAAAACAGTTAGCTATATCATTCAAAGCGACAATCAGGTTTTTATCACATCCACGACTATTCCAGAAAGATTCAAGGAAATCGAGAATACGATCTGCATTCATGCGGGAAAGTTGTCAACAGTTTGAAATGTAAAATTAAAATCGGTTAAAACAGAAAGAATCAGTTCCGATTCTTTCATTGAAATACTATTTTATTATTGGGTAAAAAAGATAATGATAGAAGAACACAATTCATACAGCGCCAACGACATTGAGCAATTGGAGGGATTGGAAGCTGTCCGCTTGCGACCGGGTATGTACATTGGTGGTATCGATTCACCTGCTCTACATCATCTTGTCTTTGAAATAGTCGATAACAGCATCGATGAAGCAATGGGCGGTTACTGCAATGAAATTCTAATCACGATTCTAGTCGATAACTCTGTTAAGATAAAGGATAATGGCCGGGGAATACCCGTTGGCATTCATGAAAAAGCAAAGATCCCGGCTGCTCAGCTGGTTATGACATCGCTGCATGCCGGTGGAAAATTTGATCAGCACTCCTATAAGTTCTCGGGAGGATTAAATGGCGTCGGGGCATCGGTCGTCAATGCCCTCAGTGATGAATTGGAACTTCAAATATGTCGGAATGGCAATATATACAGCCAGACCTATTCGAAAGGGATCCCTACTTCAGAATTCAGGATAATTGGCAAAACCGACCAGACAGGAACAACGACAATTTTTCACCCAGATTCAACCATTTTTGACGAAGTGAATTTCAACTTCGATATTTTGTCCCACCGATTGCGTGAGTTGGCTTTTCTGAATCCTGGACTGTCAATCACACTGACTGATAAAAGAGATGATAAAAGCCGGGTATTTAAATACGACGGTGGCATTATTACTTTTATTGAGCATTTGAACAAAAATCGGACCTGTATCTTACCAGAACCGATGTTTGTAAAAAAGGAAATGGATAATGTAGAGGTGGAGATCTGCTTTCAATACAATGACTCTTATAATTGTCAGATACATGCTTTTGTTAATAATATAAATACAATAGAAGGTGGTACCCATGAACAGGGGTTTAGGGGGGCGCTGCTGAAAGCCATTAACAAATATGGTCTTGAAAACAAACTCTTTAAAAACCAGGATGAAAGGGTAAGCCAGGATGATGTTAAAGAGGGTTTGACGGCAATAATCAGTGTCAAGATTGCGGGACCGCAATTCGAATCACAGAAAAAGATTAAGCTGACCAATGCCAATGTCAGAGGTATTGTCGATAAAGTTCTATTTGATGCCTTCTCAACCTACTTGGAGGAAAACCCCAAGATTGCCAAAAAAATAATTGATAAATCCCTTGATGCCCTGAGGGCAAGGGTCGCTGCCAAGAAAGCAAGGGAGCTGACCCGCCGGAAAAGCGTCCTGGAATTTACTTCGTTGCCTGGAAAGCTCGCTGATTGTCAAGAGAAAGACCCGGCTTTGAGTGAGTTGTTTCTGGTTGAGGGTGATTCAGCGGGTGGATCGGCAAAACAGGGAAGGGAGCGTAAAAGCCAGGCGATTCTGCCATTGAAGGGAAAAATTCTGAATGTGGAAAAGGCTCGGTTTGATAAAATGCTGAACAGTGATGAGATAAAAATACTGGTGACAGCTCTGGGTGCAGGTATTGGAAAAGATGACTTCAATATTGATAAGATCCGCTATCATAAAATTGTCATCATGACAGATGCGGATGTGGATGGAAGTCATATACTAACCTTGATTCTGACCTTCTTTTTCAGGCAAATGCCTGAAGTAATAGAAAGAGGATACCTTTATATTGCACAACCGCCACTGTTTAAAATCAAAAAAGGAAAAATAGAGGAGTATATTCAAAATGAGGGAGCTCTGGTCGAGCGTCTTTTTGATTTTTCAATCGATAAATTCAGCATGGTAAATGAAAAAGCGACATCATTAAAGGAATTTGCCAATGCCGTGGTGAGATTGAATACTCTGCTTGAACGTTTGACATATAATTCAACGCTGAGGGTCTTGTATAATCTGTTGTTCAAATACAAAGTTAAACTTGAAATAATTGATATCAATACGATTTATCAGGAGTTCGTACATATCGTCCAAGCGAATCCGGAAGAAAAACTGATGGTAAATCTGGATTATAACAGCCAGGAGCTTGAGATATTTTTGGGTGATAAGATCTATCGTATTCCTGAATCTGTTCTGAAGATTATTGACATTGATAATTACAATAAAATATTAGTTCGTTTTCAAGCATTGGAGGATTTAAAAACAGAAGGAGCCTTTGTAATAAGGGATACAGAAAACAACAGTCACTCCTTCGGAAATGCGAATGAAGTTGTAGACTTTTTGCAGGAAGATGGAAAAAAAGGGACCTATGTCCAACGATATAAAGGTCTGGGAGAAATGAATCCAGAGCAGCTGTGGGAAACTACCATGGACCCTGAAAAACGCATGATGCTGCAGGTGAGTGTTGAGGATGCCATTCATGCAGATGAAGTGTTTACCATTCTCATGGGGGATCAGGTAGATGTGAGAAAAGAGTTTATCATACAGAATGCTCTGAAAGTTAAAAACCTGGATTTTTAACCTTTCATTCTATTACCTGGGGAACCTTAAAGAATTTATGATCGACATAATCTGAGAACTGATCCGGTTGAACGGGGGAATCCTCCGCTTGATCGGGTCTGTATATCTGTTGCTGGGATTCATCCTTCTCTTTCATGTCGGATGTGATTTGAACCTCGGAAATCGAGCTGACATAGTCCATAATCGTGTTAAATTTTTCTTTGAAATAAACCTCTTTGTCCTTCTGGATTTTTAAACGAGCCAATTTGGCAACCTTTAAGACGTTGATCTCTTCCTGCATTGTTTTTACCTATATTTCGATTTTTCTTCCATCTTCAGACTTTTTTCGCGACTCTCAAGATTTTTGTTCACTGTATCTTCAGTAAGATTGAGAAAGATAAATGAACAGAACATCATCTATAAATATTGAGAGACCTTCTCCCGAAAATTACCGTTGTATCTGGGACCGTTCTGCCCAACAATGGTTGAAGCGCAGTAAGCTGCCAGTGTCCCAGCCTTTTTAATGCTCATGCCCTGCGTGATGCCATAGAGATATCCTGCAGCAAAGCTGTCTCCAGCTCCTGTTGTGTCAATTGCTTTTGTCTTAAAGGCATCAATACTGACAACATTGCCGTTGCATTTAATTTTTGATCCTTTTTTTCCCAATGTCAAAACGATGTGTGTGACACTTTGGGAGATCTTTTCAAGCTGTCTGTCAGGGTCTTTTTCACCAGACATAAGGCCAGCCTCCTGGTCATTGCAGAATAGGATATCCACGTATTGATCCATCAACCGCTGGAACTCCTCTTTATGACGTTCAACACAGAATGAATCGGAAAGGGTCAAGGCGATTTTTGTGTCTGCTGCTTTTGCATATTCAAGGGCAGTAATCACCGCTTCCTGTTGGACAGCTGTATCCCACAAATAGCCTTCGACATAGAGGTAACTGGCATTTTGTATGCCATCTTTTGAGAGATCCTGTTTAGAAAAGGCCTGACACATACCCAGGTGTGTATTCATGGTCCTTTCAGCGTCTGGATTGACCAGAATGATCGTACTACCCGTCATACCTTCCTGTTTAACGAGAAACGAGGCAACACCACTGTCGAGCAGTTGTTTTTCAAAATCATCCCCCAGATTGTCCTGGCCGAGTTTTCCACCATAGGCCGTTTTCCCCCCCAGTTGTGCCGTCATTACCATTGTATTGGCACATGATCCCCCAAGTGCGGTCGTCAATGGACGGTCTGCAGCCTTTTCCAGGATCTCCTGTTGTCGTTCGGTATCGACCAGGTTCATACTGCCTTTGTCCAGTTTCAGCTCAGCGACAAATGCATCATCAACATGAAGAATGATATCGATTATTGGATTACCCAGACCAAATACATCATATTTCATCGGTTTTCCTTTATTTTACTTGTAATTTCAATAGCTAAATTAACGTTTTCCAGCATTTTACGTTCAAATTCAATCATCGTTTTTTCCAGTTCGACTTTGCTGAGTCGTTGGGGTATCCGATAAGGTTTTCCCACGCTGATCACTACCGTTGCAAAGGGTTTTGGAAGCTTGTGTTTGTCCCAGCTTTTTTCAAATATCCATTGTCTGGTTGCTTCAATATGGATGGGTACCAGAGGTGCATCTGTTTTTTGCGAAATGAAGATGATTCCTTCCTGCAGCTTGTATCGGGGTCCTCTCGGACCATCCGGGGTGATAGCCCCTTTTTGTCCGGACTTGATGCGCTTGATCATCGTCAGCAGTGCTTTGGTTCCATCCCGGGACGACGAACCGGCAACAGTTTGGTTGCCCATCAATTCCAATACGCGCGCCGCCATTCGACCATCGGGACTGGCACTGACAAGAGCGATCAGGTTCTGATTTTTCAGGATCAGGGCGTCCATCAGGATGTTATTATGCCAGGTGGCATAAATCCAGTTCTGATTGGATTGCTCTAAATTATCCAGATTTTCCAGACCAACCCAGACTTTTTTATACGTCAAACCCAGCATAAGAATCATGATCCGAATGATTCTGGGCGTAAAGAACGACAGCGACCGTTTCTTAAATGAGTCTTTGTGGGACATTAGCAAGGGTTGGTGTTAATCATAGAAACCGTTGAGTCGCTTGCGGGTGTCGTGTTCCGGATGATTCATCAGACCTGAGACGAGTTTTTATCAGGTCTGATGAAAATGACCAATGGTCTATTTTGGCTGACTAGAACTTTAGATCCAGTTTCATCAATCTGACTTTCAGCTCTTCAATGACCCGTTTTTCTGCTTCATAACCAGTCGCGTTAAATGTGACGGAGAACCTTAAAAATGGCCCGGCATCATCCCAGGGAACTGTTGAAATCAACGCATTCTTGATCAGGAAGGTGGATGCCTCTTCTGCATTGTTAAAGGTTATATCGGATCCAGCACCTTTTGGTGCCGGGACGTAGCAGTAAAAGGTACCTTTGGGTTTATCAGCTTCAAAACCGATTTCCTTAAGCGCAGTGATCAGCAGATCAAATCGTCTTGAATAGCGCTCGCAGGTTTTATCCGTAATTTCAAGGTGATTTAATGCTTGGATACCTGCTTTTTGAATGGCTCTGAATTGACCGGAATCGGTATTGTCTTTGACCGTTCCATAAGCGCTGACGATCTTCTCATTCCCGGCAACGAAAGCCATGCGCCAACCTGTCATATTAAAGGCTTTTGACAGAGAATGAACTTCGATGCCAACATCCTTGGCACCGTCCACGGAGAGAAAACTCAACGGTTTATATCCGTCGAAGACAACAGCGGCATATGCAGCGTCATGAATCACGGCAATTTTATTTGCTTTCGCAAACTGAACCACAGAACTGAAAAATTCTTTTGTGGCAACCTGTCCTGTTGGATTATTTGGATAATTAATATACAAGATTTTTGCCTTCCGACAGATGTCTTCAGGGACTGCTGAGAAATCAGGGAAGAAATCGTTTTTTTTCGTCAATGGCATGTTATAAACACTACCACCCAGATATCGGGTATAGGTTGATGTGACACCATAGCCGGGTGTAGTCGCTAGTGTGACATCACCCGGATTGATCAGACAGATGGGTAGAAAAGCCAAGACTGGTTTTGAACCAATACCATGGATTATATTCTTTTTGGGATCGATATCCGAAATCTGATACACTTTTTCCAGATATGTTGCTGCAGCTTCCTGAAATTGGAGGATTCCGTTATCTGAATACCACCTGTTTTCAGGCTTTCCCGCTTCTTCAGCCAGCGCACGGACAACTGCTGCATCAGCGGGTATATCCGGTTCACCGACACCCAAGTCAAGAATGGGGGTATCGGGATATTTGGATGTGGCTTCCGCTTTTGCTCGTTTAATTTTTTCGAACTTATAAATCTCGGTTGATTTTCCAAAACTTTTTCCACCTAACCGTTCCGCAATTAAATCCTCAAAAAAATCCACAGTTACTCCTTTGTTGGTTTATTTCGATTTATTTTTCAAAACCCGCACCGATGCAATGATATACGTTAACCTGTTCGCCGGGTTATCCGGCATAAAATGAGATATTTTTAGCTGAAATGAAAGACCAATTGTACTTTTTCGAAGGATGCATGGTTCTTGCTGCCTTTGCGATATTGTTTCTTTTCCTCCCCCTTAATATGTTCGTTAATTAAATTTAACAGTATTATATCAATGATACAAGTCAGTTGATTGCGTTTGCGACCAGTTAACCGGTGTGATTCAACGGCGTTGCTTGATAAGTGTTTTTGAGACTGGATTGCGGTTGGTGCTTGCCTTCTCTGAGGAGATATAAAAAAACAGGAAATATACCGGGATAAATGGCGGTTAGCATCTGAAAACACTTGATTGACATGAACGAATGAAGTTGACAGTTTGATGCCGGGCAACTAAAATCCTAATGAATTGCCGAGGTGGTGAAATTGGTAGACACGCTGGATTCAAAATCCAGTGGCTTCGCGGCCGTGCCGGTTCGATTCCGGCTCTCGGTACCAAATTCAAGGGGAGATATCCTTCCAAGTCATGGGAAAATGAGCGTCATTCTGAGGGACAGTTTCTACAACTGTCCCTTTTTTTTTATTTACCAGGATATTCATGTCAAAGGATAGCCAGTTGCAGAGAATCACGGTTTTGGGGGCCGGTCGCTGGGGAACCGCAATGGCAATATACCTCAGTCGAAAGGGCCTGGATGTGACACTACAGTGTCATCTTCAGGAGGAGTACGATCAGTTGATTGAAACCGATGTGGCGCCAAACCTGCCGGGTTTCAGTTGCAATGGGAAAATCAATTTTGAATTGGATTTGAATCGATCAATCGCGATGGCGCAGATTGTTATCATAGCCATACCGGTCGCCTTCATGCGAAGCGTTCTGGAGCACATTGATCAGTTACGACCGAATGCAGTATTAGTCAGCATAAACAAGGGTATTGAGAGAGAGACACTAAAAACTGTGCCAGAAATTATCTTTGAACTATTCCCGGATCACCCCATTGCCCATCTCGGAGGACCCTGTTTTCCGGAGGGGCTGCTCAGCGAGACGACTCCGGCTGCAGAGACATTGGCGTGCAAGGATGAGGAAACAGGCTTGAAACTGCAGCAGATGTTCAGCAGCCCTGCCTTTCGGGTATATCGCAGTTTTGATGTTAAAGGCGTTGCGCTACTGGGAGCACTGAAGAATATTTATGCGATTATCGCCGGTGTTGCTGACGGTCTGGGGATGTTTGAAGAGGTTACCTCAGTTCTGGTAACTCGGGGACTGGCCGAAATGAAACGCTTTTGCCAACATATGGACGTCTCTCTGGACACGCTATATGGTCTAAGCGGTCTGGGAGACCTGGCCCTGACCTGTTACTCTCTTAAAAGCAGCCACAATAAAAACTTCGGAAAACGTCTCGGCAGAGGTGAATCGGTATCTGATATACTGGCAACCATGGCTGGAACCGTTGCTGAGGGATACTATACAACCAAGGCCGTTCATGCGATTTCTCAAAAATATCAAATTGATCTTCCGCTTTGCAACGGCATTTATCAGGTCATTTATGAGAACAAATCCTTGCAGGAAAGCCTGAAAGACTTGATGACACGTCCTCTAAAAGTTGAGGACTGATGTGTATTCAGCCTACCTAGATTTTTTATACCGGTTAGGTGAATTTAACATCAAACTGGGTCTGGATACTATCAGGGCAATGCTCAGTAAAATTGGGAATCCGCACCGGCATCCACGCATTATTCATATCGCCGGTACCAATGGAAAAGGCTCCACCCTGGTCACCCTGGAAAGGCTGTTACTTGACAGTGGATATACAACCGGCAGCACCATTTCTCCTCATCTGATCTCCTTCAACGAGCGCTTTCGTATCAACGGGCAATCCATCGATGATGAAAGACTGAACGAGGCATTCAGGTATGTGTGTCAGGGATGTGACATTAATCTGGATCTTTCTCGGCCTGGATCCACGGATGGAGAGCTGAATCCCACTTTTTTTGAATTTGCCCTGGCCATGGCATTTGTCCTGTTTGATCGTTCAGGTGTAGATTTTATTATTCTAGAGACCGGTCTGGGGGGGAGACTGGATGCGACCAACGTAATAGAGCATCCTTTGGCATGTGTCCTGACTCGTATTGCCTTGGATCATCAGGAGTATCTGGGGAATACGATTGAGCAAATCACCATGGAAAAATTGGGTATTCTCAAAAAGAACACCCCTGTATTTGTTGCACCCCAACAGGCAATGGTGACTAAAACAATACAGACTTACTGTAAAAACAATGGATATGAATTTCATGGATACCCGAAGGATTTTCGTATAGAGAAGCAGGCGGGTGATCTTCTCTTTTCGTTCAACAGGTATAAGTATCAGTTAGATGCGGATTCATGGGAGAAAAAAAGAGTCCAGGTGCCATCAGTCGGTCTGCTGGGAGACCATCAATTTGAAAATATCATGACCGCATTGGCGGTCTATTTCCATGTTGTTCCTGATGAGAAACAGTTGTGCGAATCTGCTGTTGGACGGACCCTTGGGAATCTGAGATGGCCGGGAAGGATGCAATATCTGGGAAAGGGAAAAAAGGTTCTGCTTGATGGGGCGCACAATGTATCCGGAATGCACGCCCTGCTCACATATCTGACAGCGGAGTATTCAGGAAAAAGGATTTTTTGGGCATTGGGATGGATGAAGAATAAGCAGTTTCTTTCGATATTTAATTCTTTTGACTGTACAAACATCACTTTCATTCCCATGGAAATCGACAATGACCGCGCTGAAACGGGTGAAAGCATTTCCCTGGCGTTGATCAAAAAAAGACTGAATGTGCTTCCAAGCAGGAAAACGCCATCCCTTGTAACCAGTGAAATGGATAGTTCCCTGCCAGATCATGATTTGCTTGTAGTAGCAGGATCTTTATATCTTGTAGGCGAGTTTTTAGAAGCATGGAATCGTGCAGGAGCACCTGAATGATAAAATCGAGACTAACGTGCTTTGATAAAACCGATATTGCCGAAATCGGTAAGGTGTTGATATAGATATGTCGAAACGGATGATAATTAAATCTTCTGATTACTGCGGGTGATAAAAGTGGGCTTATTCGATCAATTACATAAGCGAGTTAGACTGGATGAAAAAAGACAAAACGAACTGAAACAGTCGGTTGAGGAGGGCCTCGAGTTTTTTCAGAACTTCAATGACAGCAGGATGGAACTTGCTTTTTCGCTGTTCTCAGAGGATATGAAAAAAGCGCTGTTTGAAGTGATCTTTTTCCTGCATGTGAACGATCCGAAATATGAAGAGCATAAATTTATCTCCACTCGTATCGAAAAGGTTCACGATGTCCCAAAAGAGGTGGAATATGAAGAGACGGTTTCACTCTATGTTGAAAATGCACCTTCAGGAGTCGTCGGTATTAGTGAACTCTCACCTATTTTTCGAAACCAGTTTGATATATTTGTCCATTCGGATATGGATGCAGTGGTTTTTGAGGAATCTGGTTTTGCCCCCATATACAGTATCGCCTCTCTGGGTTCCATCGGAACCGTCAGCCACAAAGAGACAGCTTCAGACCTGGATTTGCAGGTACAGTATGAGTTGGAGCCATTCCTGTTTGACAAAGAGAGCCTTTCTGATGACCAGCTGAAATCCAAAACCAATCAGTTGATTTCATTTTTTTCGAACAAGTACAGAATCGTTAAAAAATTCAGCCGTGATGACCTAAAAACGGAAACCATCAGAAACCAACTGGTGAAGGCCGGTCATCAAAATTTTAAGAGCCGTTTTCCATTGATATACAATATTGTTGTTCAGGGCAAAAGAGCCGTATTGAAGGCTGCGCTAACTAATGACGAATCCCTGCAGAAATTGACCCATGAGCTGATCGGAATGGTCAAGCTGCATTCGAAAATCTGCCTCAAAAAAGAGCGATCTGAAAAAGAAAAACTGCTGAAAGACAAGATAAAAAGAATACAGAACTATGTTCAGAAGAAATACCCGAAAGCCGAAGTTTATCTCTTTGCTTATTCAAATGATGACTACCGTGCCGGAAAACATGGGACTACCCTGGAGTCTAAAGAAGCATCCGGGTCTGCATATGAATTGATCCTGAACTATGAGGTGCTGATGCCGGGAATTCAGTTTTCACCGATGATTCCCATTCATTTTCTGATGCCCTCCAGTGTCAATGCAAATCAGACCGAATATGAACAGTTGATCGACTACATTCGATTTTCTTCCATCGATATTTTTGATCATTTAAAAAAGAACCTTGTGGATCTGGGCGCAACGCCACCGCTGACCAGTGACTATATGACGGCACATTCAGGAGCCGTCTATTGGGAATCTTTCAAAGCCTCTTCAGGAAATCTTCCCAAGGCTACGCTGAATTTGCTGAGGCTGGAAATGCTGTTCGATCCCCGTTTCAATTCATCGGTCATTGAATTGATTAAGGATCCCAAGAAACTGGACAAGTTTGCGGGGAGTTTTTTTGCTGAAACCATAGAGGAAAAAGAACTCGAGTCGGATGATGATGTGGAGGAAGACGAATTACTGGATGACTTTTATGATGATTATGGGATTGAAATAACGGTAGAGAAAAAAAGGGAAGAGGAGGAAGAGGATGAAGTTTTGGGGGAAGAGGACTACCCTGGTGGACTGCCCATTGAAGAGATCTTCAAAATGGAAAAAAAATTTCCTTCACTAAGGCAGGATCCTTGGTGGCTGCGGTATAAGGCATTGAAAATAGGGTTTGGACCCGAAAATAAGAGAATTACAGATCAGAAGGAGAAAGACCTGATCTCACGCATTATTGATCTGGGATTTGCCCTTCATATGAAGATTTCCGATATTTTTGTCAATATGAGGGAAAAGACCAAGCTGGTCACGTATCGTGAAAAGGTGCTGGGGTTGTTTCTAAAAAAGGCATTTCCGATCAGTAAACGACGGTTTCTGGAACATATCAGTAATGGTGAAGTGGGATCTGTAATCAATTTCGAAAAAGACTTGAAGTTTCTTTTCGAACGGTCCATGAAACGGATCCAGCGGTATGTCGATGAGTATGGAGGAAAGGATCAGACCAATCAGGAAGAAAACAGAATCTGGTATCACTATTATGAGAAAAACTTCAATCCTCCCCGAAACGTTATTCGCAGGGATATCCTGACCGACTTGAAGGTTCCACGGGGCCGGTTGCAGATTGGCATTAACAATAAGCACAAATGGTTTTTCAGATCCATCCAAAAGAGTACGCTGGCCGAAAGCCGCTACGATACATTTGGCATGCTGGATCATCTCCCTGATGAAGTGGATCTGTTTGAGCATGAGTCGTTCCTGCATGGAATTGCCCACTGCATTCTGAACGGATACTATGGTGTCCTGAACAAAGGCACGTTGAAGGAGAGTCGAACCCACCTGGAATACTCTGTGGGTCACACCGAGATTGGAAAGGCATCTGCAGATAAATGGGCCTATATCCGGCCGGATATTGTGGATCGTTTGGTGGACAACATTGACCAGGCATTTCCGCCCCAGGAATTCGATTTCCGGGATTGTATCTACAAGGAAAAGGAGATTGTCAACGTATTTATCTGCTTGAATCTATTAGAGTATGGTAGGGTATCGTTTATGTACCGGGATAACCTGAAAACCTGGTACGTTGATGAAATAGATCATCCAACAGTAGAAAGAAGGGCGCAGGAGATGTATCAGAACATCGATCTCTTTTTTGAATGTTTGGAGATCCAGGATACCATCAAGGGGTTTTTTGCCGACAACAATATCAACATCCATAATCCAGGTGAGACCGGTGTTTCATTTTGGATCAATCCCAACAGCCTCCATACGCATCATCCTGCAGACAAATACTCGCAAAAAGAGAGGGAGTTGGCTCGGGATTACACCAGAATGATCACGAGCTGAAGAATCACGTTTTTACGCCTTTGGCAATCGCATTTCTGGCCAGTTCATCACATCGTTCATTTTGCGGGTGGCCGGCATGTCCCTTGATCCATTGCCATTGAATATCTCTGAGCCCGGCTTCCTTGTCCAGTGCCATCCAAATCGATTTGTTCAGTACCGGTTTCCCGTCCGCTTTTTTCCAGTTCTTGTTTTTCCAGCTTTTCATCCAGGTTGTCATTCCTTTTACAAGATACTGACTGTCGGAGGTGATTATCAGCCGGCAGCCTTCCGGCGTTTGGCGAATTCCTTCCAATGCACCGGTCATTTCCATGATATTGTTGGTTGTCAGGTGATGGTATCCTGAAAGCTCCTGTTTCACACCATCCCTGAGAATGATCGTTCCCCAGCCGCCTGGACCTGGATTTCCTGAACAAGCGCCATCACTCCAGATATGAATGATTGAGTCTGTTGCAGGTCCTGGTTTAACAGGTTTCAGGCAGTCAGAGATCGCCTGAAGATTCTTTTCCAGATCGGCCGTTGAAACCCCATTCAGTTCTGGCGCTTCTTCCAGCTGGGTTTTTATTTTATCCAGGAGATGGAGAAGCTTCTGACGATCTTGCATAATGCGGTCAATAATGAGGCAATCAATCCAAGGGAAGCGGAACATGGAGGAACGGCAGGCCACTCTTGCCTGAAAATGCACCGCGAATTTGTCCGTTGCCCTTCAATAGGTATTTGTAAATCACCATTCCTTCCAGCCCGACGGGTCCCCGGGAATGGGTTTTATTGGTGCTGATGCCGACTTCCGCCCCGAGCCCGAACACATATCCGTCTGAGAAACGGGTGGAGACATTGTGAAAAACACAGGCAGCATCAACCTGTTTCAAGAAATAATCCGCAGCGGCAGTGTTTTCTGTGATGATGCTGTCTGTATGATGTGAGCCGTAGGAATTGATATGGGCTACCGCCTCTTCCATGGACGGAACGATCTTGACGGCAAGAATGAGATCGGAATACTCTGTCTGCCAATCATCATCTGAAGCCGGTTCCATGTCAATTTTTAGACGATGGGCGATCGCGCATGATTGTACGCAGCCAATCAACCGAATATTTTTATTTTTCAGCTCCATGAGCAGCTCAGGGAGTACCGTCTCAACTATTTTTTCATGCACCAGCAAAGTTTCAACGGCATTGCATGCTGAAGGGTAATCCAATTTTGCATCGAGTGTCACTGATACCGCTTTTTGGCGGTCGCAGTCTTCATCCAGATAGATATGACAAATGCCGGAGGAGTGCCCGAGAACTGGAATTTTAGTGTTATCCTGGATATAGCGGACAAACGCATTGCTGCCCCGGGGAATAATGAGATCGATCAGATCATCCTGCTGCAGCAGCCCGGCGACATCCTCCCGGGTTTCAATGAGGTTTACAGCACCCTGGAGGTGATATGTCTCCAGAACCTGCTCGATCAGTTCGAATAAAACACGGTTTGAATGCCCTGCTTCGCTACCCCCTTTGAGAATAACAACAT